>Ga0209119_1000205_pt1 | contig 60150 bp, 49 predicted proteins | sample COG_03_FD_184747 | JGI IMG/M metagenome (GOLD analysis project Ga0209119, IMG submission 184747) | Pelagic Microbial community sample from North Sea - COGITO 998_met_03 (SPAdes) (version 2) | ecosystem: Environmental > Aquatic > Marine > Neritic zone/Coastal water | place: Helgoland, sampling...
TTTAGCGCCCTGGGCGAAGATCGAATTCAACATCAACTGTCGATCGTGCCCCCCACCCTGATCAGCGAGGCGGCTCCTGTGCGGCCGCCTGCCTGGAAAGTCGCCTGGATACCCCGGGGTTTTAAAGCGGTACGCATGCCTAATCAAAATCGGGTTTTGTTTACTGATGGTCTCGCAACCTTCTCCGTGTTCGTCGATCGCCCGGGTCCAGCAGTGTTGGGTCAGTTGGTGACGCATATGGGTGGTACAGTCGTCATCAGCCGCCAATTGAAAGATTCGTCCCAGCAGATTACGGTGGTTGGTGAGGTGCCGATGGACACTGCCAAGCGAGTTGCCGAGTCTGTCGAACCCATCATCTACTAAGCCAATATTCATGATAGAAATCATGGGACGTGTCGTTGCATCTGAGTCAGCAGGCTTATGGATTGAAGCTGCGCCCGGTAGTTGCGATGGCTGCAGGTCTCATTGTCAGCGACAAGCTGCCGTTTTTTATCTGCCGACCGGTCGAGCCGGCAGCGGCCAGGCCTTGGTTGCAGCAGATTCATCACTAGCAATGCCGAGCGCCGCCGCAGCCAGCTCTCAAGTTGTTATCGGGCTTGATTCGGGCGAGCGCCTGAGCATTCTTTGGCACTCATTGCTCCTGCCGTTAGTTGGGCTTTTAATGGGCGTCAGCCTGTCCAGTATCATCAGTTTGACTGATTCCGTAGTGATGATTGGCGCTATACTCGGGTTCGGCATCGGGCTGTTCTTTTGCCAAACACAGACATTCGACAAAATTCATATTAAGAAGGCTGGAAATTAATGACTAAACGCGCACCCGGATCGGCTTTGTTGTTACTGTTGGCAATGCTGTTACCGCTGGTCAGCATGGCGGCTTTGCCCGAGTTTACGCAACTCGTCAAGCAGGCTGCGCCGGCAGTAGTGAATATAACTGCCACCCGGAAGGCAGAAAGTCGCCAGTTCGAAAATTACAATGAAGAAGAAGTGCCGGAATTGTTCCGCCGCTTCTTCGGAAATATGCCGCGTCAAAATGCGCCTAGACCCTCTGCCGGTTCGGGGTTCATTATCTCTGAGGATGGCTATATTTTAACCAATAATCATGTCGTCGAAAACGCCAGTGAAATTTTAGTGGCCTTGAGTGATCGTCGTGAGCGAATGGCGACCTTGGTAGGCTCAGATAAACTTTCGGATCTGGCGCTGCTCAAGATAGATGCTCAGGATCTGCCGATGGTCAAGCTGGGCAGCTCAGAGCGGTTGGAAGTGGGTGAGTGGGTGGTTGCCATCGGCTCGCCATTTGGTTTCGAGTATTCTGTCACAGCAGGCATCGTTAGTGCTAAGGGCCGCAGTTTGCCAATGGAAGCTGAGGGCAACTATGTGCCATTTATCCAGACTGATGTGGCAATTAACCCGGGCAACTCCGGTGGTCCCTTGTTTAATCTCAAGGGTGAAGTTGTGGGTATCAACTCGCAAATATTTACCCGTTCTGGCGGTTTTATGGGGTTATCATTCGCTATACCTATCGATGTGGCCATGGAAGTCGTGGCGCAGTTAAAGGACAAGGGTGCCGTTGCCCGCGGTTGGTTGGGCGTTTTGATTCAACGAGTGGATCGAGATCTGGCTGAATCTTTTGGTATGGATCGAGCGGCGGGCGCTCTCGTGACCCAAGTCTTTGCTAATAGCCCTGCATCCAAGGGTGGCCTTCGTGAAGGAGATATCATTGTGTCTTTTGATGGCAAGCCCATTGACCTGTCATCTGATCTGCCTCATGTCGTGGGCAGAACCCGAGCAGAGTCAGAGGTGGATGTCGTCGTGGTCAGAGGCAATAAGCGGCAGACGTTGAAAGTCAAGGTTGGACTCCTAGACGTGGCTGATATCCAGGCGCCGGGTGGTCCTGGCATCATCGATAACTCGAATTTGCTGGGCCTGGATGTTCGTGATCTTAGTGCGGACGAACAGGCTGCATTGGGCCTCGACAAAGGTTTGCTGGTAGTGCGCGTGACTGACGGGCCTGGCCGGGCCGCGGGCATCAGTCGCGGCGATGTCATTACGACCATTAACAGCGAGTGGGTGGGGTCAGCAAAAAGCTTTGGCGAGATGGTTGAAAAGCTACCCCGTGACGTGGCCATACCCGTTCGAATTGTGCGTAACCAGCGGCCAGAATTCCTGGTAATTAAGGTCCCTCAATAGTGCGGTGTCTGAACAAGTTGTTGATGGCGTATAAGCCGCGAATACATTAGACTTCACCGCTTTGTTTTTGAGGCGGCACATAACGCCGTGGTTCATAGTTGGCCGAGACGCAGTACATTCGAAATTTTTCTATCATCGCCCATATTGATCACGGCAAGTCGACCCTGGCTGATCGGTTTATTCAGGTCTGCGGTGGTCTGGAAAAACGTGACATGGCTGCCCAGGTGCTGGACTCCATGGATATTGAGCGTGAGCGCGGTATTACCATCAAGGCCCAGAGCGTCACGCTTTACTATAACGCCGATGATGGTCATCAGTATCAACTGAACTTTATTGACACGCCGGGCCATGTGGACTTCAGCTATGAAGTCTCGCGGTCACTGGCAGCCTGTGAAGGAGCTTTGCTGGTGGTTGATGCCGCCCAAGGTGTTGAAGCGCAATCTGTGGCCAATTGTTATACGGCCATTGAGCAGGGACTGGAGGTGTTGCCAGTACTGAATAAGATCGATTTGCCGCAATCTGATCCGGAAACCGTAATCCAGGAGATCGAAGAGATTATCGGCATCGATGCAAGCGGTGCGCTGCGGGTCAGTGCCAAAACCGGAGTTGGCATTCATGAATTACTCGAGGAGTTGGTTCGGGTCATTCCGGCACCCAAAGAGGCTCGTCATCTGCCAACTCAAGCGCTGATCATTGACTCTTGGTTCGATAACTATCTGGGTGTCGTTTCCCTGATTCGCGTCATGCAAGGTCAAATCGCCGTCAAAGATAAGATTATTCTGAAGTCCCTGGGAAAAGTTCATCAGGTCGACTCGGTCGGAATCTTCACGCCGAAACGCAAAGAGACCAAGGTGTTGCAAGCCGGTGAAGTAGGCTTTCTGGTCGCTGGAATTAAGGATGTAAAGGGCGCGCCCGTAGGCGATACGATTACCCTCGCCTCGACGCCTGACGTGAAAGCTTTGCCGGGTTTCGAAAAGGTGAAGCCGCAGGTTTATGCTGGCATGTTTACGGTCAGTGCTGATGACTTTGAAAGTTTTCGAGATGCATTGGAAAAATTAACCCTGAACGATGCCTCCTTGGTTTACGAGCCAGAGAGTTCGGATGCCCTGGGTAACGGTTTTCGTTGTGGCTTTCTCGGTATGCTGCATATGGAAATTATTCAGGAGCGGCTCGAGCGCGAATACAATATTGACCTGATAACCTCGGCGCCAACGGTTGTTTATGAGGTGTTGCTGAAAAACGAACAGACCATCAAGGTCGATAATCCCTCACAGTTACCCGATCCCTCAACGATCGAGGAAATGCGGGAACCCATTGCGCGGGTGAATATCCTGGTGCCCTCGGAGTATCTGGGTAGCGTCATTAATCTCTGCGTTGAACGTCGTGGGGTTCAAAAAGATATGCAGTTTGTGGGTAAGCAGGTCTCCTTGACCTACGACATCCCACTCAACGAGGTGGTTCTGGATTTCTTTGATCGGCTGAAATCAAGTAGTCGCGGCTACGCCTCATTGGATTATAGTTTCGATCGATTTGAGGTGGCCCGCCTCGACCGTCTGGATGTTCTTATCAATGGTGATAAGGTGGATGCTTTGTCACTCATCGTGCATCGAGAAGAGGCACGCAGTAAGGGCTTCGCCTTGACTAGAAAGATGAAAGAGTTGATTCCCCGGCAAATGTTTGATGTGGCGATTCAGGCGGCGATTGGTGGTCAGATTGTCGCTCGCGAAACGGTTAAGGCTTTGCGAAAAAATGTTACTGCTAAGTGCTACGGCGGGGATATTTCTCGAAAGAAAAAATTGTTAGAGAAGCAGAAAGCTGGCAAGAAACGTATGAAACAGCTGGGTAGCGTTGAAATCCCTCAAGAAGCATTTTTGGCTGTGTTGAAGGTCGATCGATGAGTATTAATTTTCCACTATTCCTATTGTTGTCGACGGTGGTAACCGGTGTTATTTGGCTATTTGACATCTTGGTGCTGCGACCCAAGCGTCGGCGTAATGTTGAGCAATTGAATGCGCAATCAGTGGATCTGACGCCAGCAATGGACGTGGCACGTCAAGCGGTCATGAAAGAGCCTTTGGTGGTGGAGTATGCCATATCCTTCTTTCCCGTATTGCTGGTGGTTTTGGTGTTACGCTCATTTCTCATCGAGCCTTTTCAAATCCCAACCGGATCCATGATCCCTACGCTAAAAGTGGGAGACTTCATCGTTGTGAATAAGTTCGCCTATGGCGTTCGCTTGCCTGTTTTTGGTACCAAGGTGTTCGACGTTGATGAGCCGAAAAATGGCGATGTCATGGTGTTTGTGCCGCCTCACGAAGATGAATATTTTATCAAGCGTGTTATCGGTATCCCCGGCGACACGATTCGTTATGAAAACAAGACCCTGTCCATTAACGGAGTCGAGCAGGTTCAAGAATTTGTTGCCGAGATACCGCCGAATCGACCAGATCATGTGGTCTACAAAGAAACCATTGGCGGCGTCGAGCATTTTATTCACCGCAGTCCATTTCGTGGCAATGGACCCCAAGAATGGGTTGTGCCTGAGGGAATGTATTTTATGATGGGCGACAACCGGGACCGAAGCAGTGATAGCCGGTATTGGGGAATGACCTCAGAGGATCGTATAGTAGGAAAGGCGTTTGCGATATGGCTGCATTGGGACTCAGGATTGCCAAATTTTTCCCACAACGGCTGGATTGAATAAACGGCATAAAATGGTATCTGCTCTGTTTGAGTTTAATGTTTGAGTTGATCAAGGGTCGAATATGAATTTATCACAGCCTCAGAAAGGTCTTGGCGCGATAGGTTGGCTGGTTCTGGTTTTTGTATTCGGTAGTCTATTGACGCTCGGTTTGAAAGTGGTTCCCATCTACACGGATAACGCTACTATTGAGCGCATTCTTGACGGGCTGGCAACCGAACCTGAAATGGGCAGCAAAGGCACGGGCGCAATCGACAAGATTATCAAGGCGCGATTCCATGTGAATAATATCCGGGATTTCGATTACTCAAAGAACCTCACGATCGTCAGAGACAATGGCGGGGCACACATTGTTTTAGACTACGAGGTGCGTGTGCCGCTGATCTACAACCTTGACCTGATCGCATCATTCAACAAAACTGTGGCGTTACAAGATTAACGCTCGACTTATCTTTCAGGGTTTTCGTGGCAGCTAACAGTAAACTGGAACATCGTCTAGGCTACGCATTTGCGGACCCTGATCTGCTGGCGCGGGCACTGACCCATCGCAGTCATCAGGACCGGAACTACGAACGGCTGGAGTTTCTGGGTGACTCAATTCTTAGTTTCGCGATCGCGGAGTACCTCTACCATCGATTTCCTGAAGCCCGCGAGGGGCAGTTGAGTCGATTACGGGCCAGAATTGTCAGACGCGAAACTCTCGCTGAAGTGGCCAGAGAATTCGGCTTAGGAGATTTTCTGATTATGGGTAGCGGCGAACTCAAGAGCGGTGGCTTTGAACGATCCTCTATCCTGTCCGATGTTCTTGAAGCCATCATTGGTGGCATCTACTTGGAGGCAGGTGTTGCAACGGTTGTAGAGCGGATTAACAGTTGGTTCGGCCCGCGGCTGGAGGCGCTGAGTCTGGGCAGATCACAAAAAGACCCTAAGTCACTGCTGCAGGAATATCTGCAATCGAAGAAATCAGGTTTGCCAGAATACAGTATCATGAGTATTGAAGGTAAATCCCATGATCAGGTATTCACCGTGGAGTGCAGGGTGTCGCTGCTGGCGCAGCCACTTGTAGGCGTTGCAGCGAATCGGCGAGATGCCGAACAGATGGCCGCGCGGCAAGCTCTTGCTGGGTTGGGCGTGAATTTTGAGTTTGAACAGGCTTTAACCAATGAGTGAATCCGTGACTGAATCCCATCCCGTCGAGCGCTGTGGCTATGTTGCTATTGTGGGTCGTCCCAATGTCGGCAAATCGACCCTGCTGAACTATATTCTCGGGCAGAAGCTGAGTATCACTTCGCGCAAACCCCAAACGACGCAGCATACCCTGCTGGGGATTAAGTCTGTGGCTGGCACCCAGACTATCTACGTGGATACTCCGGGTATTCACGGCGATGCCAAGAAAGCCATAAACCGACACATGAATCGTAATGCCAAGGGTGCCTTGCGAGACGTGGATGTCGTTGTCTTTGTAACGGATCGAACTGAATGGCAAAGTGACGATGAAATCACCGCCCTAGCAGTGATGCACAGCAAAGCGCCAGTGATCATAGTCATCAACAAGATCGATCTGTTAAAAGATAAAAGTGTCTTGCTGCCCCAGCTGGCGATGCTGCAAGAACGCATGCCCAATGCTGAAATAGTCCCTTTATCTGCGATGCATGGTGATAACCTGGAAAAGCTCGAGTCGATGATCAATGCGAAGCTACCAGCGGGACCCTTTATGTTTCCTGATGACCAGATCACGAATCGCAGTGAGCGATTCCTGGTGGCGGAAATCGTCCGGGAGAAGATCGTTCGCCAGCTTGGTGAGGAGATCCCTTATGCCGCGACAATTCAGATCGAGAGATTCGCAACAGAAGGCAAAATTCTCCACATTGACGCCTTGATACTGGTGGAACGTGACGGTCAAAAAGCGATCATTATCGGTAAGAGTGGTGCTCGGCTAAAGCGTATCGGTACAGAAGCCCGGTTAGACATTGAGGGTTTACTCGAACAGAAGGTGATGCTCAAACTCTGGGTGAAGGTCAAGTCTGGCTGGTCGGATGACGAGCGCGCCCTGAAAAGTCTCGGCTATGATGATGTCTGATGGACTTTCTCCGGCTTATGTTTTGCATAGCCGAAAGTACCAAGACTCAAGTTTGATTGTTGAATTGCTCACCCGCGATGAAGGTCGTATCAGCGCGGTGGTACGTGGCGCCAGGAATAAACGCGGCCGCCAAGCCGGGATCTGGCAGCCATTTATGCCTCTGCTCGTTTCGTTTTTTGGCCGGGGTGAATTACGGACTGTGAAACATGCCGAGTTTTTGCAAACTGCGTTTCATCTCACTGGCGACAATCTCTTGCTAGGCCTGTATGTGAATGAGCTTCTGGTTCGCGTGCTTGGAAAATTTGAGGCGATGCCTGACGTGTTTAGCGAATACCAGGTACTGCTCAATGAACTCGCCACAATCGATGGGGTATCAGGCGAGTTGGCAAACAGCACTGCTACTGTGGCCGAGCCTGTGCCTCGATATCGTAATCAGGCAGCGCTACGGGCGTTCGAGCTGCAATTACTGGCTGAACTAGGCTACGGTATCAGTTTTACCGCAGAGGCTGGTGGGGGTGCTGCGGTTGCCTCAGGGCAACGCTATCGATTCGTTGCCGAGGAAGGCTTTTATCGACTGGGAGCCGGCAATGATTCCTCTGATGCAGGGTATCCGGGCGAGCATCTGCTGGCTATCGAGGCGCGACAGTTTGATTCCGACGCTGTCGATCGTTCTGCCAAATACATCATTCGACTGGCATTTGCCGGTTTGCTTGGCGGCAAGCCACTCAAGGCCCGAGAGCTATTCAAACCGATCGCCTACGGGGTCGAAGCCACCATTGCTAAGGATAAAATATGATCCTTGGTATCGGTACAGATCTGGTGCAGATTGATCGAGTTGCGGCGGCACTGGCCCGATGGGGCGAAAAATTCGCCAGCAAAATTCTTGCTGAATCTGAGTTGGCACAGTTTCGACTTAACCCCAGTGCTGCCTTTTTAGCCAAGCGCTTTGCCGCTAAAGAGGCCGTTGCCAAGGCCCTGGGTACTGGTATGCGCCTTGGTGTCAACTTTCCGCAGATTGTGGTTGTCGGTAAGCCTGGCTATCGACCAGAGATCTGTATGACAGGTGCTGCTGCCGAGCGCGCGAGGTCAATGGGGGTTAAGATCTCGCATTTGTCGATTAGCGATGAGCAGGAATATGCGCTGGCGTTTGTTGTGCTGGAAGGTGCTGGAAGTTGATACCGACAGAGTCGACATGACCCAACTGGGGGGCATCGCTGATGCTGCATCGGCCGAGCGACCTAAGTGCTTCCAGGCAATTGTCGCAGGTTCGTGCGCGGTATTTCCAACAATGGATTCGGAGTTTCGCGATACCACTGTTCGAGCGCGTCAAGTTCCTTCTGGGCCTGATGAAGGGCGATGGGCAAGTCTTTCGCTGCGTTTGTTTTGATCAAGGTTTCTAATCGGTTAATCGTTGACTGAACTCTTGGAATGCCGCAAAACTGACATGCACCATTGAGTCGATGGACCACTTCGCGCGTTAAGCCAATGTTGTTGTCGGTGATCCCTCGATTCAATTTAGCTCGATCTTGTGGTAGTGATTGCATAAATAAATCAAGCATTTCGAGAGCCAGGTCAGGCTGTTGGTTTGCAAGCCTAAATGCTAGCTCTCTGTCGAATATGGGCGTTGTCTGTGATGCTTCGCTGGCAGCCAAGTCAGAGCCAAGTCCGCCACTAATCCAGGCTGTTAGGTTTTGGTTTAGATAGTCTATATTTAATGGTTTTATCAATATGTCGTTGGCGCCCGCAGCGATTGTGGCAGTTCGCTCCGAGTTAAGTAAATGAGCGGTTAAAGCGATAATTGGTAGCTTTTGATTGTAGGTGGTTCTGAGTTCTCGGGTGGCTTCCAAACCATTCATTCGTGGCATATGAATATCCATAAAAATCAGGTCGACAGCTTGGCTTACGACGCAGCTAATCGCCTGCTCGCCGTCGGTAGCTTCCAAGACGTTATAGCCTGACTGACGTAATAGTGTGACTAGAAATTGTCTGGCCAGGTGATCGTCGTCGACAACCAAAATATTAAGTTGTTGCTCGGCGGCCACTGAATACTTGTTGACCAGTAGCGTAATAAGATCCGATTGGCGTAGCGGTTGGGGCATAATTAGCCAGTCTGAGCGGCTCAAGGTTCGAGTATTGTTGAGTAATAGCACGTCAGTGTTAGTCGCCAAAGATGCTGTGACTGACATGATTTCGTCATGCTTTTCGAGCCCGATAAAGCAAAGGTCTGCGGCGGACCCAGGTTCGAGGATCTCGATGCCAAGCTGTTCCAGACGATGGCTTAATCCGTATGTCTGACTGGAATTGCGGCCGTGGACGATTGCGGTCAAACCAGCGGGTGCTAAACGTATCGTTGTTGGCGTGCAGTTTACCGGCACGTATAAGCCATCTTGCCTGATTTCGCCCTTAACACCAGCCACTAATTGGTTGAGTCGAGTTGTTGCCTCAGTGATTGTTTGCCTACCAGCTGAGCCCAGAGAAAGTCGTAGGCGCTGGCGCTTCTTATTGTCGAGTTGATTATCGAGTTGATTATCGAGTTGATTGTCGAGTTGATTGTCGAGTTGAGTGTCTGGTACGAGACTAATATGAAGTAAAAAAGTTGTTGATGACTGAAGCGGTGCTGCTGTGAAACAGGTCAGAAGATAGTTAAAGATAATCGATTTTAGGTTGGGTTCGTGACCTATCAGGTCATGCTGACAGAGCTTGTCGTAAACGGGGAGTAGTTCACACCCGTAGCGAGTCAGTAAGGGTTGGAGTAAGGCAATGACATCATCAATAGCGTCTCTGAGGCTGAACTCAGCCTCGCTGTTGGTTTGTTCATTGCTAAAGCCAGGCACCATTCGAGTCATTATTTCAGCCTGGTAGACTAGTAATTGTTTGGCACTTGAGTGTATTTGTCGCTTCAATGTAGCGTTGGGGCTAGTGGCCCCAAGAAGATTCGTAAAGCCCGTGATGGATTGCAGACTATTGTTGATCAGGTTTGAAAGTTGCAGCAGCTCTTCAAAGTCCGATTTTTGGTCGTTGGTGAGTCGAATATTTTTTTTCTCAACCAAATCAAATGCCTGCTCAATGCGGGTTAATTTTTGCTGTAAAGCGAATCGGCGTTTATCCTCTGAGGTCTGTAATTGTCGAGTAGCCCGCTCCGCGGCAACGGCGGTGGCAGATTGTTGGATTGTGAAAAATGTCTTAAGTCTCGTGGGTAAGGAAGTCAGTGACTGCGGACTGCCCAAGCTTTCCAAACTGTTTAAGCTATGATGTGAAGCCGAAGCGGTGACTGAGTGCGGTTTATCATCCGTCGTGATCACGGCGCTGATGCTGATCAATGGCTGCAGAAAATGGGTTACCAAGTGCTGGTAGATTAGATTGCCAATAATGCTTAGGATGATGGCGAATATGGTGATGCCAGGCCAAGCTAGTGCCGGCAGGCTTGTGCTGAAAAAGCTGAGCAGAGCGATTAACCCGCAGAATACCAGCACCGGTAGCGTGGCAATGAGGGCGAGAGTAGTTCGATAATCATTCTGCCACGGTCTGAACATCATGTTTCACCACGATATTTGTGTTTATGATCCAAACGCATTTCGATAGATTAAGCAGATATTATCTGAATGTGGCATATTCTCCTATGATTAGACCCTTAAATTGCTGAGCTGAGTTGCCTCTTACATGTCAAAAAAATCTTATCCAACGATAGAATCTTGTATCGGCGAGACGCCGCTCGTGCGTCTGCAGCGCTTGCCGGGTAATACCAGCAACACCGTGCTGGTTAAGCTCGAGGGGAATAACCCTGCCGGTTCGGTTAAAGATCGGCCGGCGATGAGTATGATTCGCGGCGCTGAGGCGCGGGGAGAAATCAAGCCTGGTGATACTCTGATTGAGGCGACGAGCGGCAATACGGGTATCGCGCTCGCCATGGCAGCGGCAATCAGGGGTTATCGTATGGTGTTGATTATGCCAACCCATATGAGCGCAGAACGTAAGGCCGCGATGTCAGCTTATGGTGCTGAGTTGATTCTTGTCTCTCAGGAGGCGGGGATGGAGGGCGCGCGTGACCTGGCTGAAAAAATGCAACGGGAGGGTCAGGGCTTTGTGCTCGATCAATTTTCTAATCCCGATAATCCCTTGGCGCACTACCAAGGCACCGGCCCTGAAATATATCGTCAAACCGATGGCGAAATCACCCATTTCGTGAGTTCGATGGGAACAACTGGTACAATCATGGGTGTCTCCAGATACTTCCGTGACGTCCTTCCCAGTGTGCAGATCGTCGGTTTGCAACCGGTGGAAGGGGCTTTAATACCAGGTATTCGGCGTTGGCCGCAAGCTTATATGCCCAAGGTCTTCAACACCGAACTGGTAGATCGGGTGATTAATATGAATCAAGATCTAGCAGAGGCAACGATGCGCGATCTAGCTACCAAGGAAGGCATATTTGCGGGTGTTTCTTCAGGCGGATCGGTTGCCGCGGCACTGCAAATCAGTCGTGAAACAGAGAATGCGGTTATCGTTGCGATCGTCTGTGACAGAGGTGATCGATACTTGTCCACGGGTGTTTTCTCGACTAACTGAGAGCCCGTAGACTTAAAAAACGAGACACCAGGCAGCCTGCGTGATGCTGACCTAAAAATATGAGTTATTTGTGAGCGGTGGTCGTGACGTCGCTTTGCGATCACTTGATTCCCCTCAACGTATATAGTGAACAAGAGACTTTGAAAAACTACGATCCAGTGACTATCGCAGTGACTAAGCTACATCCAGATGGTTATGGGCTCAGTGAAGATGGTCGCCAGGCAGTGATTGGCGCGTTGGCTGGCGAGGTTCTTGAGGCCGTGCCTTGGGCGAGAAAGCAGAAAAAGCATTATTTCAAGATTCGAACGGTGCATACCGCAGCGCCAACGAGAGTTGAGCCAGCGTGCGCAGCGGCCAATCATTGTGGCGGTTGTAGTTTCCAACACCTGGAACCGCATGCCCAGATTCTGTTCAAGCAACAGCAACTCATTGATGCCCTTGGTGACACACAGCCAGCAACGCTGTTAGAACCCATGATGGGCCCTCTGTTCGATTATCGTAGCAAAGCCCGTCTGGGGGTGAAGTTTGTAGAGAAAAAGGGCCGGGTTCTTGTCGGTTTTCGCGAGAAAATGAAGCCCTACGTTGCTGAAATTGATACCTGTAAGGTGCTCAAAAAGTCAGTGGGTGAAAATTTAGCCGCGTTAGCCGCAGCGGTCAGTGATCTCTGTGACCCGCGCTCAGTCCCTCAGATCGAAGTGGCTGCAGGAGACACGGAAACAGCCTTAGTGATTCGGCATCTTGAAGACCTGACCGACGATGATTTACTCAGATTAAAGCAACTGGGTGAGGAGTTTGCGTTCTCGATTTACCTGCAGCCGGGTAATGAGTCTACAGTCCACAAGCTATATCCTGATGATGGTTATGAACGTCTGATCTACACGTTGCCAGAGTATGATCTCAGTTACGCCTTTCACCCGCTGGATTTCACTCAGGTCAATCAATTCATTAATCAAAAAATGATTCGCCAGGCGCTGCAGTTACTTGATCTGCAACCGACAGATCATGTGCTGGACAGTTTTTGTGGTATTGGTAACTTCAGCTTGCCGTTGGCACGCGTCGCGGCTCAGGTGACTGGCATAGAATTGTCTCAGACTAGTGTGCTTCGTGGAGCCGAAAATGCGCAGCGCAACGGCCTGAGCAATGTTAGTTTTGTGGCGAGTGACCTGTTTGCTGAGGATTGTGAAATACCTGAGTTCCAGAGTTTTAATAAGATTCTGCTAGACCCGCCTAGAAGTGGTGCGTTAGAGGTTTGTAAAAAACTTGCAACCCACAAGGCTGAAAGAGTAGTGTACGTTTCGTGTAATCCGACAACCTTAGGTCGGGATTCAGCGATTCTTGTTGCAGGAGGGTATCGATTTGAATCGGCAGGCGTTATCGATATGTTCCCTCATACAACGCACGTTGAATCCATTGCCTGTTTTACGCGTTAGTACTCAACGCCCCCTGTCATTCATTCCAAGCAATCTATCAAATGGTTAAGGTCAGACAAGATCAGCCGCTCCATGGCGACGGTAGCGTCAATTTGGATGTATGGCTGCGCCAATTGCAGGAGATTAATCCCAATTTTGATTTGGGGCGGCTTCGCGATGCCTGTGATCTGGCAGAAAAAGCCGAGGAAAGAGCGGTCGTCACGAATACAGCTTGGCCCTCGGGACGTAGTAGTTTTAGAACGGGTCTCGAGATGGCAGACATTCTCAGTGAGTTGCGAATGGATGAGGAAGGCATTGTAGCAGCGATCATTTATCGCGCTGTGCGAGAGAATCAAATCACGTTGAATCACGTGCGCAAACAATTTGGCAAGCCTGTAGCTGATTTGGTTGAAGGTGTCATGCGGATGGCGGCAATCAGTAATGTGCGCAGGTCTGACGCGCCAGTCTTCGGTGAGCGAAAAGATCAGCTTGAACAGGCAAAAATGCTGCTCATCGCCCTGGTTGATGATGTCCGAGTCGCTTTAATTAAACTCGCCGAGCGGACCTGCGCCATTCGAACGATTGCCAAGGACCAACCGGCTAAACGCGCACGCCTGGCCCGCGAGGTTATGGATATTTATGCGCCGCTGGCTCATCGGCTAGGTATCGGACAACTTAAGTGGGAGCTGGAAGACTTTGCCTTTCGCTATCTTGAACCCTTGGCCTATAAGCGTATCGCGACGCTGCTGGATGATACGCGTAGCGGCCGTCAGGATTATCTCGATCGCGTTATCGCAACATTGAATCACCAGCTCAAAGTGATTAATGTCAAAGCCGAGCTTGATGGCAGAGTCAAACATATTTATAGCATCTGGCGCAAAATGCACCGTAAAGGCATTGAGTTTTCTGAAGTCTACGACGTTAGCGCGGTGCGAATATTAGTCCCTGCAGACAATGACTGTTACCAGGTTCTGGGCGTTGTGCATAACTTATGGCGTAATTTGCCTCATGAGTTCGATGATTATATCGCCTCACCGAAAGAGAATGGCTATCGTTCCTTGCATACAGCTGTGATTGGTCCTGAGAACAAGGTGCTAGAAGTTCAAATTAGAACTTTTGAAATGCATGAAAAATCCGAATTAGGTGTCTGTTCACATTGGCAGTACAAGTCAACGGGTGATACAGACGAGCCCGTCGCTTATCGGGAAAGGATTGAATGGCTGCGACAGATACTCGACTGGCGCGAAGAGTTAGGTGAAGTCGCCGGTATTTCTAAAGAACTGTTAGATGAAATCAGCCTTGATCGAATCTATGTCTTTACACCGGAAGGCCATGTGGTTGACCTGCCGCCCAGGTCTACACCGGTGGATTTTGCGTACAGAGTGCATACGGATGTGGGGCATAAGTGTCGAGGTGCCAAGATCAATAGTAAGATCGTGCCGCTCAATACCAGTTTAAAGAGTGGCGACCAGATCGAGATCATTGTTGGTAACGATGTTGAGCCGAGGCGAGAATGGCTCCATGCTCACCTGGGTTATGTGTCAACCTCCCGCGCACGAGCTAAAATTCAGAGCTGGTTCGGACTGAGAACAAAGCGCAAAAATACCGAAGAAGGCAAACAGCTACTGAACTCTGAACTCTATAGGCTTGGCGTCGATGACCTCGATTTAGATTCACTAGCGGTAAAATTGCAGTACAAGAAGTCCAATGAGATGTACGCCGCGATCGGTGCAGGTGAAGTTAATGTAATTCATGTCGTTGAAGCGGCGGTTCAGCTGGTTGAAGTAGGTTTGAAGGAAAAGCAGTTAAGTCTTCTGCTCAGCGAAGATGAAGCTGGGGACGGCAATGAACTGCTGATAGAAGGTCTTGGTGGCATGGCCTACACCCTGGCCCCTTGTTGCCATCCTGTCGTGGGGAACAGTATCGTTGGTCTCACTAATGAAAAGGGCGGCGTTGATGTGCACTGTCAGGAATGTTTGCAGGCGTTGGAGAGCGTTGCTCATGGCAGGCTGATCCGTCTCGACTGGCGCGGAGAAGTGGCTCTTACCCTTCCTGTGTCGATTGAAATTCAGGCCTACGATCGCCGCGGCCTGTTGCATGATATTTCTGGGGTTGTCATGGGTGAAGAAACTAACGTGACAGCAATGAATATGTATAAAAACATGCCTAATAACCACGTTACTATCAGTATGACGATCGAGGTGACGACGATTTACAGTTTGTTGCGAACCATAGAACAAATTGAACTGCTGACGAATGTCATTTCAGCACGGCGACTGGACAACAGTTGAAACGAGGCAATTTGCCGAACTATTTTAATGAAAGGAGTTTTGGGTGAAAATTATTCTTTTAGGTGCACCAGGGGTTGGCAAGGGTACTCAGGCGCAATTTATTATGGAGAAATGTGGGATTCCGCAAATTTCCACCGGTGATATGCTTCGTGAAGCGATTAAAGCGGGTTCTGCACTTGGGAAAAAGGTTAAGGGGGTCATGGATCAAGGGGCTTTAGTCACTGATGAAATCATCATCGAATTGGTTAAGGAACGCATTCAACAGCCGGATTGTGCCAATGGCTTCTTGTTTGATGGTTTTCCGCGGACCATACCCCAAGCACAGGCCTTGCTTGATCAGCATATTGCGATCGATAGCGTGATTGAAATTAAGGTACCTGACGCTGATATTATTAAGCGACTGAGTGGTAGACGAGTCCATCCTGAATCAGGACGGGTTTATCATACGATCTTTAATCCACCTCAGGTGGCGGGTAAAGACGATGAAACTGGCGATGATCTTGTTCAACGTGAAGATGATTCTGAGGACACTATCAAGGAACGCTTAAGGGTTTATCGAGAACAAACGGAACCGTTAGTTGGTTTCTATCGAGCTCTTGCCGAAAAATCGTCGGGTCAATTGCGCTATGCTGAAGTCGATGGATTAGGTGAAACGAACGAAATCAAAGCAAAAATATTTTCGATCATTGATTAATAATGCTGATAAATTTCATATGCTTTTAGTTAGATAGAGCGAAAATGTTAGTAAAACTCGAAAAGATGTTGCTAAAACACTGAATATTTACGGTTTTATTCAAAAAAAGTGTGCAAATCTAAAGTATTTTTTCTAAACTTTAACTTGTTAAACAGTTGCGTGCGTAGTGTTAACTATGCGTCAACAAGATTGCCAGGCTGGTCAGTTTGAAAAGAAGGAATTGTACCGAGTGGCGATAGGCTGTTGTAACCAAGTGATTGAACTTTCAATAGTAAGAATAGGAGTGTAAACGTGGTTGCGAAAAAGAAAGCAGGTACAACCAAAAAGGTCGCAGCGAAGGTAAAGCTCGTTGCTAAAAAGAAAGTTGCTGTCAAAAAGACCGTTGCCAAGAAAGCTGTCGCCAAAAAAGCTGTCGCCAAAAAAGCTGTAGCGAAGAAGAAAGTAGCTGCGAAGAAGCCGGCCGCAAAGAAAGCCGTCGCAAAGAAAGCGGTTGTGAAGAAAAAAGTAGCCGCGAAGAAAAAACCAGCAGCTAAGAAAAAAGTAGTCGCGAAGAAGAAAGTAGTCGCGAAGAAGAAAGTAGCAGCTAAGAAGCCAGCTGCAAAGAAAGCTGTCGCCAAGAAGCCCGCTGCCAAGAAGAAGGCAGTTGCAAAGAAAAAAGTAGCAGCTAAGAAGCCTGCCGCGAAGAAAGTTGTAGCCAAGAAAGCTGCTGCCAAGAAGAAGGTAGTGGCGAAGAAGCCAGCTGTCAAAAAAGCTGTCGCCAAGAAGCCAGCAGCGAAGAAAAAAGCCACTAAGAAGTAAGAAATACTAGTGGCTGTAAAAAAACCCTCCGTAAGGAGGGTTTTTTTTTGCCCTTGTTTAGTCCGCCGTCAGGTCACCTGCTGTCGCCAGCTGTTGAAAACTATTGATGTTGTTAAAATCGGCGGGATTGACGAACTCAACTGCCACGGTGTCGAGGCTTCGTAACCAGCCTTTGACAGACCTGCCACCGCCGAGTAGATATTGATCGATTTGCGGGACGACATCGGGCTTGAGCAATAATACCAATGGCTGAATCTGGCCAGCGGTAACCACATAGGCCGCATCGTGACCCTTCAGCGCGATATGCAGGCGTTGCACCACATCTTGGGGTAAATGGGGCATGTCGCAAGGCACAACGAAGCATAAGTCTGCGCCGAGAGACTCTCTGGCGCTAAGTACGCCTCGCAACGGACCACTAAAATCGAGTATGGCATCCTCTATCAACGGATAACCAAATTGCTGGTAGACCAGTGAGTGCCGGTTGCAATTGATCAGCAGTCGATCAACCTGTGGGTTGATTCTGTCAATCACACGCTCTACCAGGGAGCGCCCCGCGAGTAATACCAGACCCTTGTCCTGGTGCGCCATTCGGCTCCCTTGACCGCCTGCCAGTATCAGGCCGCAGATTGCAGGGTTTGAGTTTGAATTGTGATTCAAGTTGACTCCCTTTCGAAAGGTTTGCTCAAGATGTCCGCGGCGAAACCCTGTAAGATTGCATGACGATCACTTTACTCGAAGACCCAGCGCGATTGAAATTGACTAATTCTCAACGGCTATACCAACACCTGCTTGGGCAGGCGGGCCCGGTCGCACAGAAAATAGACGGCTTTACGGCACGTGTCCAGCAGATCGAAATGGCCGCCATGATCGATGATGCGATCAAAAAAAAGAAAAATGTACTGATAGAAGCTGGTACGGGTACGGGTAAGACCTTTGCTTATTTGCTGCCGGTGTTGCATGCGCGCGAACGTACGATTGTTTCCACCGGGAGTAAAACGCTTCAGGATCAATTGTTCTATCACGATATTCCGTTGATCGTAGCAACTTTGGATTGGCCAATAAAAGTCGCGTTGTTGAAAGGTCGTAATAACTATTTGTGTCCTCAGCGTCTGGAAAATAGCATTTCAATGATTCGCAAAGACAATGATTCGCGGTTACTGCCTGAACTGATCGCTGTGCGGGAATGGTGGCAGCAAACGACGACAGGCGATTTGACGGAGCTCGCTGACCTACAAGGAGCCTCAATCGGATCGCTGATTACGGCAACAGCGGATAATTGTCTGGGTGGTGACTGTCCTAAAGTGAGCGAATGTCCATTGCATCATGCACGAGCTCGGGCTCAGGAAGCTGACCTGGTGGTGGTCAATCACCATCTCTTATTTGCGGATATGGCGTTGAAGGAAGAAGGTTTTGGCTCACTTTTACCCGAAGTAGGTACGGTTGTGGTTGATGAGGCGCATCAGATCATTGATGTTGCACGGCGGTTCTTTGGTGAGCGGTTGAGTAGTCAGCAACTGGTAGCACTCTGTCGAGACATACGGATGGAGTTATTGAATTTCGGAAATGATGATATAGCGCTGCAGTTGGCAAGCGAAAATCTCGATGCAGTAGTTCGACACTTGATCGCAGAATTTGATAAGGCCCCAATTGAGTCGGAGCTCGATCAATTACTGGGTGAGCCGGCGATCGCGCTACGGATCGACGAGGTGGACCTTGCCTTGGGCCAATTGATTGCATCTTTAGCGCCCGCTGCAGTGCGTAGCAGCTCGTTTGCTCATTGTTACTCCAGAGCCTTACGTCTGGCTGATTACCTGGCATTACTGACGGAGGCGGGTACCGACGATGATAATATTCACTGGCTAGAACGTCAGACTCAGGGTTTTACATTACATCTGTCGCCTATTTCTATTGCGACGCTGTTGGAAGCCGAGTTTGCCAGTGACAAAAGTTGGGTGTTAACCTCGGCGACGCTGTCGGTTGCCAATGAGTTCACCCACTTTAAGCGCTACCTGGGACTCGTCGATATCCAAGAGCGAATCTTTGAAAGCCCGTTCTGTTTCGTCAAGCAGGTGAAGGCGCACATTCCGCAGGATTTGCCTTTGCCAGGTACGGATCGGCATACGCGTTTACTAGTCCACTATTGTATGCCACTTATTCGTAGTCATAATGGGCGTACTTTTTTCTTGTTTACGAGCTATAGAGCCTTGCGAATTGCCCGAGATATCTTTGAGGCGCACGTTGACCTACCGATTCTGGTTCAAGGCAGTATGGCAAAGCCAAAATTATTGGCTCAGTTTCGTCAAACGCCGGGCTGTACCTTGCTGGCGACCAACAGTTTCTGGGAGGGAGTAGATGTTAGAGGTGCCGACCTTAGATGTTTGATTATTGATAAATTACCCTTCTCCAGTCCGGAAGATCCAATGACGGCTGCTCAGTTCAAAGCAGTGATTGCCGCTGGTGGTAATGCCTTTTTTGATCATGCTGTTCCTGAGGCAGCAATAGCCCTCAAGCAAGGGTTTGGTCGTTTGATTCGCCAGGAGTCTGACAAGGGCCTGTTTGTGCTCGGAGACCCTCGCGTCAATACTCGCAGCTACGGCAAGCTGTTTTTGAACAGTCTGCCTGAAATGGAATGGCTCGAGAGTTCAGAGCAAGCCGTTAACTATTTGGAAAACTTACACGAATGAAAGTATTGGCGATAGAAACTTCAACCACAGCCTGCAGTTTAGGGCTGCGGATTGATGGTGAGACCGTTGAACAGACTACACAATTGGGTCGTAATCACAGTCGGGAAATATTACCGTTGATCTCGGGTCTGTTAGCAGAGACGGCTATAGATTTGCGCGCGCTGGATTTGATCGTCTATGGCAAGGGACCTGGATCCTTTACTGGATTGCGTATTGCCTTGGGCGTGGTTCAGGGCTTAGCTTATGGCGTCGGCATTCCTGTTGTGGGGATCTCGACCCTGGCTTGCTGTGCTCAGGGTCGGTATCGCATGTTTGGCGATGAACAGATCGTTGTTGCTCAGACAGCGCGCCTGACAGAGGTGTTTTTCGGCGCCTACGAAGCCAAGCAAGGTTTCGTTAAGCCGGTCTTGGCAGATACCATATTTGAAGCGGCACAAGTACCTGAGTTAGCCGCTGGAGGCTGGGTCGGAATTGGTAGTGCGTGGCAATTGCGAGAGACCATGGAAGCCGCCTTGTGCGTGAAGATGGCCGATGTTCAGCTTGAGGTCTTCCCACTGGCCCATGATCTGCTCGATCTTGGAATTTTGGGCTATGAATCCGGTGATGCCATCAATCCCATGTTGGCGACACCCGAATACCTGCGGGAGCAGGTGGCTAACAAACCAGGTTCGGGAACGAAATAACCCTATGGTGGTTGCCGCCGTTGTGGATAATCGAACCAGATAGTACCAACCGCATGCTCCATTTTTGACAACCAGCTACCTGGCAATTGACGCGATGAATGACACGACAATTTGCCAGATATAAGGTGTTGAAGCGATGTTAATGGCCACAATTGATGCATGGTTCCCCGCTCTATGTCACGATTTCAATTAATTCACGGACCTACCGGCTATCAGCTGCAGGACCAGACGAGTCTGCAAAAGCCGCTATTGATCGATTTTAATGCGGGCGCTCTGCAGTATCGGCGTAACCATGGCGGCAAAAAAGAATTGTTGCTCAAGGCGATATCAGCCAAGCCCGGGCGGCAAGTGATCGACTGTACCGCGGGCTTAGGCGTCGATGCGTTCCTAATGGCTGCCAGTGGCTGCACAGTGACGTTGCTCGAACGTTCGCCGGTGTTGGCCCTGCTGCTTGCTGACGGCCTCTCTAGAGGGCTTGAGGAGCCGGAAACGCAGTCGATTGTCACCAGGATGGCGTTGGTTCAAACGGATGCCATCGAATGGTTGGGGCGTTTAAAGCAGCCTGCAGACACGATCTATATTGACCAAATGTTTCCGCATCGACAAAAGTCGGCGGCGGTCAAAGGGGGAATGCAGTTACTGCAAAAATTCCTGGGTGATGATGGCCATGTCGCCGATCTGCTGGCAGCTGCGTTAGCGACTAACAGTCGCCGGGTCGTGGTCAAACGACCGCTGGTAGGCGGTGACAGTCAAGGTATGGTGCCAGACTATCAGCTCAAGGCTAAGGCCAGTCGGTTTGATATCTACCTGCAAATCCCTGCAGCTCATTAATGCTACAGGTCAGACGGCGGGTTGAGCGTCGGCAAGGGGTTGAGTCAGGTGTCGGCGGACTAGCTGGAGAACGTTCATCTTGATGTCCTCTTCAAGATTTCGCTGTACGGTTTGTCTGAACAGTTTAAATTCTGGGTACAGACTCAATTGCTGCTGTTGATAACCGATAATTTGCCTGGCCTTTAAGGTCGCGATTAAAGTTGAAAATAATGACTTGTCGAAAAACTCAGGTGCGTTAATACCATAAAATACCGACAGTTGGTGCCCAATAGTTCCCGCGATAGATTCCACTTCTCGCAATGTTAAATGGCTTCCATGCTCGAGTAACTCGCTGACAATAAAGAAGCGTTGCAGGGTCGGGTCGATGATACTACCGAGATCCATAAGGTTTGCATACGCGTCACTGGTCACCTCGGGACAGATCAGTTGGTTGCCGTCTTTATGAACTAGCTGAGTGCTCGCCAGAACGTCGACGATGCGACTGATAACAACTGGCAGCTCAGACTCATCCCAGGGTAGGAAGAACTCTGCTCGTAAACAGGGGTAGAGTGTCTGGCAAGTGGTATGCAAATCATCCAGACAGTAACCCTTTTGGATCAAGCGGGCGATGAGTGCAGGCAGCGCGAATACGTGAATCGTGTTGTTCCGATAGTAGCTCAGCAGTATCGGTAAGGGTGACGGCGCACTCAAGACGCTGCCAAAAGATTCTTGGGTCCGCAGAATACCGGTGACTGCGACGGCCTCATCGATAATTGCATTGGCAGATAAGTCCGTGATCGAGAGATAGGGACCAGGCACCATGCCTTGCGCGACCTTGATGAGGGTGTTGACATGGCTGGCGAGGCGAGTCTCTTCGATATTTTGCCGAGGGGTAGAGAGCAAAATAGTGGCCACTAGGTTGACGGGATTGATAGCGGCCGCAGCATTGATGGCTTGAGACAGTTGATTCGCCAGTAAGCTGCAGGTCCTGGCGAAATCAGCAGAATCAACGGCGTCGACTTGTTGCCAGTTAGCGAGGTGCTGGTCAAAAAAAGCCTGAAGATGGACGGGTTCGCCGAAATTCACGGTGACTTTGCCGAAAACATTCTTTAGTGACCCCAGGACCTTGAAAATATCCAGAATGGACTCTTCTTTTTTTGCAGCGCCGGATAGTTCGTCGAGGTAGGTCGCATCTTCAAGGATTTTTTCATAGCCGAAGTAGACGGGCATAAAACAGATCGGCTTTGAAGCATCGCGTTGAAAGCTGCGCATAGTCATACTTAACATGCCCGTGCGAGGTGGTAGAGAACGTCCGGTTCGACTCCGACTGCCTTCTATGAAATATTCAACCGAGTAGCCACGGGTAAACATCAAGTGCAGGTATTCATCGAACACCGCCTTGTAGAGTGCGTCGCCTTGGAATGATCGGCGCATGAAAAACGCACCAGCTCGTCTCAGTAAAGGCCCCACAATTGGCATGTTGAGGTTTTTGCCGGCCGCGATATGTGGTGGACTCAGACCGTTATGGTAAAGGACATAGGACAGCAGTAAATAATCGATGTGACTGCGGTGGCAGGGCACATAGACAATTTCATGGTTCCTGGCCAGTTCTTTAACCTGGTTGATGTTGTTGATGTCCACCCCGTCATAAAGCTTGTTCCAAAGCCAGGTTAGGATGCCGTGGAAGAAGCGGATAACTCGGTAGGACTGGTGAGAAGCAATTTCATTGGCATACATCAGTGCTTTCTTTTCCACTTTGCTGACAGCGCCACGCTTGTGCCGAGCCTCTTTTTCGATCGCAGCGCGAACGGCTTCACTGCTCAACATAGACTGAATCAACGTTCGACGATGAGAAATGTCTGGGCCCAGGATCGCCTGCTTCTGCTGATTAAAGCGGACTCGCAGCAGTCGCAGCAGCTTCCGTTCCTGCTTCTCATCAGCAGCAGAATCTGTTGTCAGCTCACTAAGATCGATCGCTTGACTGAATTGGACCAGGATATGGTTTGAATGAAAGATGATGGCTAAGAGTTTTTTGAGGCGGCTGGTGACAGTCCAATTCTCAGAGAACAGGTGTTTAAACCAAGATCCCTCGCGGTCCGGCTGATGCCCCCAGAAGAGTGATACTGGGATCAGTTTGATGGGGCGGGATTGCGCAGTCTGTTGCGCTAATAATTTTGTTACTCGGCCCGCATACTGCCGTTGAGTTTTGCGGCCCAGTGCACCTTCAGGCTGGCCGAGGAAGACGAATGCACCACTCTGTTGAGCTTGGCCGAGCGGGTCTGAGGGTCTTGGCAGCCCGGCGGCTGCGCACGCCTTGTCGATGACCAGTAGGTCGGCGATAGACCGGTACGGCAGGACGTAACAAACGTCATCGAGGCTAGTGATCCCAAGACTAGTCGCATCGCAGCCGAGAATCGTTGGCTTGATCCAGCTGAATAGCAGTTTTTGTAAAACATGAAACTGACCAGCCTTGAGCCGGGTGGTCAGCGATGCGCTGGGAGTCTCGTGATTAACGCTTGCCATCGAACAGATCCGAAATTGCATCTAACGGATCTCGTCCCTCAATCTGTACTTCCCAGATGCCGGAATACTTGCGTTTGCTCATGTCCTTGACGTCTTCTTTGGTGGCGAGCACCGTGGGTCTCAGGAACACCAGTAGATTCTGCTTCTCTCGAATCTTGTTGCTGCTCTTGAATAAGCGGCCCAGGATCGGAATATCTTTGAGTAACGGCACCCCAGAGCTGACGTCAGTAATTTTGTCTCGAATGAGCCCACCTAAGATGATGACTTCACGGTCGTCGGCCAACACTGTCGTGTCGATGGTGCGCTTGTTAGTGATTAAGTCGGCGCTGCCATCACTGCCGATGGAAGCTAGGCTGGTCTTGTCGACTTCCGAAACCTCCTGATGGATCTCGAGGCGAACGAGGTTGCCGTCATGGATATGAGGCGTCACTTCCAGGGTCAAGCCCACATCCTCTCGTTGAATCGTTGTAAAGGGGTTACTCGCGCCATTGCTACCGCTCGTTGTTGAGCCCGTACGAAAAGGCACGTTCTGACCGACGACGATTTTAGCCTGTTCATTGTCCATGGTGGTGATGCTGGGAGTGGACAACAGGTTGACGTCAGAGTTCGCTGACAGTGCGCGAACGATGATACCGAAGTTAACCCCACTGCTGCTTTTAGCCGCAGCAAGCAGGGGTGTACTGCCCAGATCAGGGACGCTAGATAATTGACCATCACCCGCTGCAAGGTTTGCCAAAACGTTCGCCAGTGTGCCTGATGGTGCGGTCAAGCCGATGGGCAAAGCGCTGCCAGAAACATCTCCTACCGCCAGTTCTGTGCCAAGGGTGCGAGTAAAATCAGAGGTGACCTCGACGATCGCCGCCTCTATCAGCACCTGGAGGCGGCGAATATCTAAACGCGCGATGATCTCTTTCAGCTCTGCCATGGTCGCCGGGTCGGCACGGATAACCAGGGCATTGAGGGATTCGTCGGCCTGAATGCTGGTGGCAATAGCCTGGCTCGCCGAGTCATTCTGACTTTTATCAGCTACCAGGTTTTTGAGAATTTCTGCGAGTTGGACCGCATCAGAGTGAGCCAGCCGGACCACCTGAATGGTACCGCCACGATTTGCGGGGACGTCTAGTTCGCTGACCAGCCTGACCACCTTATCCAGGGTCTCTGGTTCACCCTTGATAATCAAACTGTTGGTTCGTTCGCTGGCGACGACCGTCACGCGGTTAGGTCCCTTGGCGCCTTTGCCCATCTGTTCGGGTGCCAGTTGTTCTAGCAGGCTGACGACGTCTTCGATCCAGGCATTCTGGAGCTGGATAATGCGCGTAGTTGAATTGTCGGCGATGTCAATTCGATTGATAATCTCCGTCAGTCGAGCGATGTTTTCTGCATGATCACTGATGATCAGGGCGTTTGGCTCTGACAGACCAGCGATGTGACCATACTGGGGTATTAAAGGTCGGAGAATCTTAACCAGTTCATTCGAATCAGTATTTTTAACGCTTAGCACCTGGGTCACTAACTCTTCGCCTGGATTCTCAGTGGAAAAATCCTGGGGGTTACTACTCTGCTTGGCGAGGACCTGCTGAACGATACGAACCACTTGGCCGGAAGGGACTGCTGCAAATCCATGGACCCGCAGGACCGCCAGAAACAATTCATAGACGGCGGGTGTATCCATGGAGGTATTGGAAATGACAGTAACATTGCCTTTAACACGGGGATCGATAATGAAACTCTTGCCGGTGATGGCGGATACCTGAGTCACAAACTCACGGATATCGGCATTTTTCAGATTGATTTTCCAGTTATCTTGGCTTGCTGCCGGCAGCGACATGACTAGCAACAATAGTAGCGAGGTGCTGACGAGCGTTATCCTGAGGATGAGTCTGTGTCCCATTGACAGCATAGTCTGGTGAAATCCCTTGAAAAAGCGAATGTTACTGTAATTCCCCGGATAACCCAATGATCATCAGTGGCATGGGCAACTTAGTATTCAAGCCGCGTGCGGGTCTACTGCTCTGGAATGGGTACCGTGAGGAAAAATCGTCGGTCGTCTCGCTGGATCTCAACCCGAACTCGACGTTGCTCCATGGCCTGGTCGATTAGTGCACTATCGCTGCGAACATCGCCCACAGGTGTGCCGTTGACTGACAGAATCATGTCACCTTCCTGAAGCCCGGCCTGCAGCATTTTCTGGGATGGCAATTCATCGCTGATACGATAGCCGCTAGCCTCGCCTTCACTGACGGCGCTGACACCCAACTCGCTCAACAGACCGGCTGGATCTGATTCTAGTCTGTCGCGGTATTCATTAACAAAATTTTTCAGGTTAGCGCCGGGTTGGACAACTGGGGTGCGCGTAGTGCGCTGCCGATCAGCAATCCGCTGCCTGATTTGGCTGAGTCTGGACGCTGGGTTATTGAGTGTTGCCACGGGTTCTGGAGATGCTGCCTCGTTGGCACCGAATTGCTGGCGTATGTTGCTATCGGAGAACATCAGTTTCTCGATTTGACCGCCGCGTTTAAGGAGGATGTGGTCAGTCAACACAGCCTCGAGTACGGCATTGCCAGGGAGCCGATCGCCAATGCTGAAGAGTTCACCGTCTTTGCCGCGCTCCGCGACGATGGCGGTTGAATCCGCTGTCTCCGTAGCAATAAAAATGCCTTGTAATTCCAGATTTAACCGGGTTTCTGGTGCGTCTGCGGCGATCACATCGCTTGACTGTTGGACGGTGCCAAATAGGTTGAGTCTGGCAATGCTGTCAGCGGGCTTGCGGGGGCTTTTAACAGCGGTCCCAACGGGCGCGATGATGCTCGCAGGAGCCCTGTCATCCCAGTGCTCCAGCGCGAACAAGATGCCATTGGCCAAGCTCAGACCGATGACCATCGCCATCACAACACCGATAGACGTGGCCAGTTGTCGCCGGTACTGCCTATAGAAAGCCAGGATTGAATCCAAGTCAGTGCTCCAAGGGGCGCTGTGGGAAGTGGTTTAAAATAACTTTTCCTCCAGAGCCAGTGCGGTGTCATCGAGGCTGTCACTGGACGGCCAGGGTAGTTGGGCAAGCTTAAACAATCTGGCCTTTATAGCAACCGTCACCCAGCCGTCTGGCTTGAGCAGCAGGCTGACTAACTGGGCATCCAGGCCGTTATTTTGCTGAGTCACATCGAGACTGAAAGCCTTCTCCTGCAGGCTGATGTGGCCCCGTAAGGGCGGTAAGTTAACCAATCCTATACCTCTAGGATCGGGGAATATGAACTGGCCACCGGCCCAATTCAGTCGACCAGTGGCCGTGCTGAGCCAGGTCTGATTGACGCCGAGTTGGATATTTTCGAGGGTCACAGCGCCGCTGGTCGAGAGGCCAAAGCGCGCGCCCAGCTGATTCAGATAGTCAGGCTGCAAGGTGCCGCTGAGATCCTCTATGACCATACTGGAGGGTTCGAGGGTGATTAGTGTCGCCAGCTTGTGTCCGCTGCCCGTCGCAGTGATTTGCAAAGGTAGACCGCCCGCTAACAAGCGGTGGCTTGCCAGTTGCCAAGTAACCCGACTGGGGGTGAAATCGCCAACGCGCAAGTCGGCTTGTCCATGCCACAGGCTGCCTTCAATCGTCAGTACCCTCAGAGCCGGCAAGATCTCGGCGGTTTTATCCTTAAACTGTGCCCAGACAAGACTGGCTGGTAGATACGTGATCAGGAATCCGAGGAATGCGACGAGACCGATGCTGGTATAGAGTAGGCTTCTGCGCATCAAACGAACCAGTTAACGATGGTTTCGCCGGCAGCCGTAAATCGACGCCAGCCCTGCTCATCGTTACCGTCCCAGCCGCCATTGCTGCAGCGAGTCTCCAAGCCCAACGCCTTCCACGCGGCCAGGGCGCAATCGCGGTCAGTGGCCCAAGGAGTTTGGTCGGACTTGAACCAGACCGAGGTATATCCACCTTTAACGGCGTTCTCAACGATCACGCAAGATTGGCCATTAGCCAACGTGATGTTGGTCGTGGTGCCTCTGGTCGCGCTCGTGATGGGTCCCATGAGACTATTCAGCCAGGCTTGCAGGTCGGCTAGGTCAGGTCGTTTAATATAAATTTCGATATCGGGGAAGGCTTCAATGGCGTCGCTCATCGTGTTTCTTCGACCAGAAGCTGCTCGAGAATGTCGCTGTAAATATGTGACAACTCAATGAGGTCAGCGGTCGCCACGCACTCGTTAATTTTGTGGATCGTATTGTTCCGTGGGCCCAATTCGACGACCTGTGTCCCTGTCGGCGCAATGAACCGGCCGTCGGATGTACCGCCGGAGGTGGAGAGTTCGGTGACGATGCCAAGGCGAGCCGCGAGCACTTGTTGTACGGCTGGAATCAGCTCGCCACCGCTGGTTAAAAAGGGTAGCCCAGACAGAGACCAGTTGATCTCATAATCAACGCCATGGTCCTGTAACAGGGTCTCTGTGCGCTGTCGTAGAGACGCTTCACTAGAGGCCGTCGAAAACCGAAAATTCAGCAGCAGTTGCATCTCTCCAGGAATCACATTGTTGGCGCCAGTGCCGCTATGAATATTCGAAATCTGCAAAGACGTAGGGGGAAAAGCGTCATTGCCGGCATCCCATTCGATATCCACCAGTTTCGCCAGCGCCGGCAAGGCCGAGTGAATGGGATTCAGTGCCTCGGTGGGATAGGCCACATGGCCCTGGACCCCCTTGATGGACAACTGCGCGTTGAGAGAACCCCGTCTGCCACAGCGAACCACATCACCGAGGACGAGATTGCTGGAAGGCTCGCCCACCAGACACCAGTCGATATGGGTGCCGCGGCTTTGCAGCTCCTCGATCACGCGGCGCGTACCATTCAGCGCCGCAGCTTCCTCGTCGCTGGTGATCAAGAACCCGATAGTGCCGGGGTGATCAGCGTGCGCAGCCAGAAAGCGCCGACAGGCTGTGAGCATGGCGGCTAATGAGCCTTTCATATCAGCTGCGCCGCGGCCGAAGAGTAAGCCGTCTTTGATGGTTGGCGCGAAGGGCGGGGTGTGCCAGTCATCGAGGGGCCCGGGTGGCACAACATCGGTGTGGCCTGCGAAGACAAACAGCGGGGTGCCATCGCCGTGTAGTGCCCACAGGTTATCCACGTCGCCGAAGGGCATGGATTCGATGCGAAAACCGAGCGCGCTGAGATATTCAGCCATCAGCACCTGACAACCGGCGTCGTCAGGCGAAACCGATTCAGCACAAATCAATTGCTGTGCTAGTGCCAGAGTCTCAGCGTCGAGGCGGGCGGGATCATATTCAGTGCTCATCAGTACTATCTACCTGAACTAGTTATGGGTATGCAGAGCCGGATTCAATTGAATGGCCTTACTGTTAGTTCGACATTCCACAGCGCCGGTGAGGGAATTGCGAATAAACAGCATGTCCGACTGTCCCGCGAGATCTCTGGCCTTGACCGTTTGAACGGGCTTTTTGTTTTCGTCCAAGACCTGGACCTGTGTGCCAGCAGTAATGTACAGGCCTGCCTCGATAATACAGCGATCGCCGAGGGGTATGCCGGTACCGGCATTGGCGCCGATCAAGCAATCTCGACCGATAGACAGAATCAGTTTGCCGCCGCCTGAAAGCGTGCCCATAGTACTGGCGCCGCCGCCCAGGTCGCTACCGGCATGCATAACCACGCCTTGCGAAAGTCGACCCTCGACCATATTGGGACCTTCTGTGCCGGCATTGAAATTGATAAAACCCTCATGCATGACGGTTGTGCCTTCACCCAGATAAGCGCCCAGTCTGACTCGCGCTGAGTGGGATATGCGCACACCACTGGGTACCACATAGTTGGTCATCTTCGGAAACTTATCGACTGCAGAAACCTCCAGCTGTTCGCCCCGAACCCGAGCTTGGGTCTGGGTCTCAGCGAGCTCCTCGGGATCGATGGCGCCGAGATTGGTCCAGGCAATAGTCGGCAATTGAGCAAAGACGCCGGTGAGGTTGATTTCGTTCGGCTGAACGTGACGATGGGATAGTAGATGTAATTTCAAGTAAGCCTCCGGCGTGGAGGTCAGGGCTGTATCTTCCTCGATCAGCGTGATGACTAGCGGCCGCACTGCATTCGTTAAGCTGTCGACAACAGCCTGCTGATCAGCGGATAGCAGTGGTCGAATTTTTGGCAGCAGCCCTAGTGGCAGGTCAATGGTGGTATTGCCGCCGGCATAGCCGAGAACGCCAGCCATCGCCTCAATCTCTGTTTGGGCAGGTTTGAAAACGGGCTTCGGATAGTAAACCTCTAACCACTCACCTTTGCGGTTCTGGGTGCCGATGCCGATGGCATAACTGAAAAAATCTGTGCGCATAATAGTATCCTGTGACGCTGATAGTAAGTTCGATCTCGCCCATGAGACTGTCGTCGTCATGGGCCAGTTGATGTGAAATTGTCGATCTGCTCGCTGCCAATCTTGGTGAGACTAACGTGTGCTGTATCTCCTTATGTATTACCTGATGCAGCGCCTGATATTGCTATAGGTATTTTCGGTGCTGCATGAAGCTTCGCAGTCTGCCGGCAGCGTCTACACATTCATCCAACGTCGCAACCAGGGCCAGTCTGACTCGATCCTGACCAGGGTTAGCGCCCTCTACGACCCGTGATAGGTAGCTACCCGGTAACACCTTGATGTTGGCGCGGGCCATCAACCGTTGGGCGAACTGCTCATCGTTGACCGGGGTCTGTGGCCACAAATAGAAACTGGCGGTCGGTTGCGTCATGGGCCAGTAGTCCTTCAGTATCTCGCCCACTGCAGCATACTTCTGCCGATAGCTAGCTCGATTGTTGATGACGTGTTGTTCGTCATCCCATGCCGCGATACTCACCCTTTGATGATGGACTGACATGGCCGAGCCATGGTAGGTGCGGTACAACAAAAACGCACGAATCAGTTCAGCGTCACCGCAGGCGTAGCCTGAGCGCAGACCCGGCAGGTTGGATCGTTTCGACAGGCTATTGAAGGCAATGCAGTTTTTGTAGTCGTGCCGGCCCATAGCACAGGCGGCCTCTAGCAATCCGGATGGTGGTGCCAGTTCGTCAGCGTAAATTTCCGAGTAGCATTCGTCTGACGCTATCACGAAATCATATTCATCAGAGAGCCGGATCAAGGACTGCATATCCTCAATAGAGGCGACAGCGCCAGTTGGATTCCCCGGTGTACATAAATAGAGTAAAGAACATTTTTGCCATTGCGCTGCAGTGACAACGGAGAAGTCCGGTAAATAGTCAGTCGCTGCAGTACAGGGTACATATACTGGTGTGCTGCCAGCGAGCAGAGCGGCACCTTCGTAGATCTGATAAAAAGGATTGGGCATCAGCGTGCAGCTCTCTGCGCGGCTGTCGATCACGGTTTGCGCAATGGCGAACAAAGCTTCACGGCTGCCAGTAACGGGCAAGACCTGGGTGTCAGGGTCGATTGGGCTCGCAGCCAGGTTAAAGCGCCGATTAACGAATTTTGCTATGGATGCTCGCAGTTCAGGTATGCCCCGGGTCGGCGGGTAGGTTCCAAGGCCCTGGACAGCACCAGTCTGCTCGAGGTATTTGGCGATAATGAAGTCGGGCGCTGGATGTTTGGGTTCTCCCAGCGACAGAGCGATAAACGGATACTCCGGCGCAGGAGTAATTTCGGCGAGTAAGTGGTTGAGTCGTTCAAAGGGGTAGGGCTTGAGTAGTTCGAGCTGTTTATTCATGGTGTCGCCTGCTGGATATGGTGATCCAGTTCTTCGCAGATTCGTTGTTGTAATATGTTGCATGCTGCGGGGTCAATGATCGCCTTATTTTGTCTGTCTGCAATAAAGAAAATATCTTCGACTCGCTCGCCGAGGGTGGTGATTTTAGCGCTGTTGAGAGTGATGTTCAGCTCGACGAAAATGTTGGCAATAATGGATAGCAGCCCGAGTCTGTCGGGGGCGACAACTTCGAGAATCGTTTGGTTATTGCTTTCGTCGTGGCTGATATTTACCTGAGTTTTCAATGAGAACTGCTTTAACAGTCGCGGGGTCCGACGGTTAGTGTTGGGCCTAAATTCCTTTTGCTGCAGTAGATGTTCGCGCAAAGTTTTTTTGATTTTTTCGAGTTGATTTTTTTGCTCGCTGACCGCTCTGCCGTGTTCGTCAAGCACCACGAAAGTGTCGAAAATTTGACCCTCTTTGGAAGCCGCGATTCGAGCATCGACGATATTCAGGCCAAGTTTTTCGAAGGCCGTGACCGAGGCAACAAATAAAGACTGGTGCGCCGGGCCGTGGATAAAGATATGGGTTGCGCCTTCTTCCAGACGGTCTTTGTCATCATTGCGAATCAAGATCAGTGGACCACTGGCCGGATCATGTTGACTTATGGCGAGCGTGTGCCAAGCAATATCGCTGACTGATTCGCGGACAAAGTAGTCGTCGTCAACGCCGCCCCATATAGACAAAATAGTTTCCCGGCTCAGGCCGTGTTCCTGTAGACGCTCGATCGCATTGTTCTGCGTTTCATTGATGTATTCTTTGCGATCCACTTGATTTTCGGGCCCCAGCCTCAGGGTTCGTTTAGTGTCGTTGTAGAGTTGGCGCATCAACGATGCACGCCAGCTGTTCCACAAAGTCGAGTTGGTGGCGTTAATGTCTGCCACAGTCAGAGCGTAGAGATAATCGAGTCGAACTTGATCTTGCACCAGTAGCGCAAATTCCTGAATAACTTCAGGGTCAGAGATATCCTTGCGCTGGGCGGTGGTGGACATGGTCAGGTGGTTTTTGACGAGCCAGCAAACAAGGTTGGTATCCCAAGTGCTAAGCCCATGGCGCTCGCAGAAGCTTGTTGCGACCTGAACGCCCAGTTCAGAGTGATCTCCGCCTCGACCCTTGGCGATGTCGTGATACAGGCCGGCGATGTACAACAGTTCGATTTTTGGCAGGCGCGGGTGAATGTGGGCGGCGATTGGAAACATCTGCTCCTGGTTTTTGTAGCGGAAACGACGCATGTTCCGCACGACCTGCAATGTATGGGCATCGACGGTGTAGACGTGAAACAGATCGAATTGCATCAGGCCAATGACGCGGCCAAATTCTGGCAGGTAGGCCCCTAAAATGCCGTACCGCTCCATACGCCGCAGTTGTGTGAACAGATGCTCAGAGGACCGCAGCAGATCAAGAAACAGTCGAGTGACCTTTGGGTCCTGACGAAATGCATCATCAATACGGAACAGGTTGCTGGTCAACAGGCGTATGGTAGAGGCCCGCACGCCCTTGATACTCGCATCATTGGCGGTGATGACGAACATTTCCATCAGGGCGGCGGGTTCTTCGGCAAACACCGCCTCATGAGTGACTTCGATGTGGTTGTTAAAGATTTGAAAGCGCTCATTGACCTTGGTGATTCTCGCGCGCTCCTTCGAGCGAACGATCTCCTCATCAAAGTGTTGCAATAAAAGCTCGTTGGTGGCTCTGATCTCCATCGCAGCCCGGTAGTAGGTCTGCATGAATTGTTCGACGGCGAGTTGGTCTTTGTCTTCATACCCGAGGATTTCAGCGAGTTGGCGCTGGTAGTCGAACAATAATCTGTCATCCATCCGGCCGGCAATCAGGTGCAGTCCGTAGCGGATCTTCCAGAGTAGCTGGCGGCCGCTGGTCAGAATCTCACTCTCAGCTTGAGTCAGAAATTGGCGCTCCACCAGATCGGCAAATGTCACAGCACCGTATTTGCGCTTGGCTATCCACATCACCGTGTGGATGTCGCGGAGACCGCCGGGAGAAGTCTTAACATTCGGCTCAAGGCTGTATTCAGTATGTTCTGACTTTCGATGACGCTCTTCTTGCTCGGCGCGTTTAGCGGCATAGAATTTTTTCGGTGGCCAGATTTTCTCAGCGCGAATGGCATGGAACATCTTTTCTCGCAGTGAATCGTCACCAACGATAGTCCTGGCCTCCATCAGTGCCGTGATGATCGTGACGTCACGGGCTGCCTGGCTTTGACATTCACTGATGGAGCGCACGCTATGGCCGACTTCCAGGCCAATGTCCCACAGTAAGGTCAGGAAGCTTTGAATATTACTTGCGTGATTTGCATAGTTGCCACGCTCGAGCAGTATCAACAGGTCGATGTCAGAGTGCGGGTGGAGCTCGCCTCGTCCATAGCCACCAACTGCCACCAGGGAGACTCTGTTTTTACGCCAGCTTGAAAGATTTTCATGCCAGTCAAAGCGATGCCAGGCGAGGTGCAACAGTTGGTCCATGAAGCGCGCCCGATCGTGAACGAGGCGTTCGATATCCTCATGGGCATAAAAGCGTTTGGCGAGATCAGCGTTGCAGTCTTGCAGAGCCTGTTTAAACAGTGGTATGGCGCGCTTCGTGCCTTCCAGGTCGGTGCCAAGCTGCTCAATCAATACGTCGACGGCTGGCACTAGCTCGATGAACCCAGCCGCTCGATAGTCTCGTCGCCGCGGTAAGTCAATATCTCATAGCCGGTGTCGGTCACCAGAATGGTATGTTCGAACTGGGCGGTCAGTTTGTGATCCTTAGTGACAACTGTCCAGTCATCGGGGAGCAGTTTAACTGCCGCCTTGCCAGCATTGATCATGGGTTCAATCGTAAATGTCATGCCGGCCTCGAGCACAATACCGGTGCCGGCCCGTCCATAGTGCAAGACTTGGGGTTCGTCATGAAAAATTGTGCCAATGCCGTGGCCGCAATACTCTCGAACCACCGAAAAGCGATTGCGTTCCGCGTGGACCTGAATCACATGGCCGATATCGCCCAGATGAGCGCCGGGTTTGACCTGAGCGATACCCTTATAGAGGCACTCCTGGGTGACCTGGATGAGTCGTTCGGCCAAAACGCTGCCTTTGCCCACGATAAATGTTTTGCTGGTATCGCCGTGATAGGCATCTTTCAGCAGCGTCACATCAATATTAATGATATCGCCGTTCTTAAGGATTTTGTCATCTGAGGGAATACCATGGCAGACCACATGATTGACCGATGTGCAGATTGACTTGGGGAATCCTCGATAATTCAACGGTGCCGGTATCGCGTGTTGCACGTTGACCGTGTAGTCATGGCAGATGCGGTTCAAGTCACCGGTGGAGACCCCAGGCTTAATATGGGCTTCGATCATCTCGAGTTGTTCGGCCGCGAGTGCGCCGACAGTACGCATCTTGATGATTTCTTCGGGCGTTTTTAGATTAATAGGCATAAAACGTAGAGTGTCCGAGTCAGTATTTGGGATCGTGTGGTCAGTCGCAGCCGGCAGTAGCGAATCGTCGTCTTGCGAGCCTGAGTGACAATAAGGACGCACTATAACAGATTCGTGAAGCTCTGATTAAGGGCTATTTCGACCCTGACTGTGTCAGCGCCCATTCCAATCATTGTCGAGTTAATGAGCCTCCTCGCCGTCTGAATGCTTGCCCTGCCTTGCCTTTGCCTCTGCGGCCCGCCGGTAGCTGCATTGGGGAGAGATTCCAGTGATGTTTTTTGGACTAAAACGGCCCCCTGATTGGCTTTGTGGCGGAAATATGGTATAAAGCGCGCCGGCCCGGGTAACGGGTCGTAGTGTGAATTAACCAAGAACTTAAACTAAAAATTCTCACATGTACCGTCACATAGTTCGGGTGCTTGACATACGGATGTATAATCCGGATCGATAAGTTGGACTATGGGGTATGTGGAGGCTTAACCCGAACTACAATGAGGTAATTATGTCAAACGTATCCATGCGTGAACTGCTGGAGGCCGGCGCTCACTTCGGTCACCAAACCCGTTACTGGAACCCCAAGATGCGCGAGTATATCTTCGGTGCCCGGAACAACATCCATATCATCAACCTGGAGCAAACCGTTCCCGCGTTGAACCAAGCCATGACTTATGTCCGCAACACAACCTCAAAGCGCAATAAGGTGTTGTTTGTTGGCACCAAGCGCAGCGCTAGTAAGATTATCAAAGAGCAGGCCGAGCGATGTGGCATGCCGTACGTCGACAAGCGCTGGTTAGGCGGTATGTTGACTAACTTCAAGACGATTCGACAGTCAATCAAGCGTCTCCATGATCTCGAAATTCAGGCCGGTGATGGCACATTCGAGAAGCTGACTAAGAAAGAAGCGCTATCTCGCAAGCGTGATCTGGACAAGCTTGAAATCAGCCTTGGTGGTATTAAGGACATGGGTGGATTGCCCGATATCATTTTTGTGGTTGATGTTGACCATGAGCGGATTGCCATTACAGAAGCCAACAAGCTGGGTATCCCCGTTGTCGGTATCGTAGATACCAACAGCAACCCTGATGGGGTGGATTATGTGATTCCCGGTAACGATGACGCGATTCGTTCCGTACGGATGTTTGTCCAAGCGATCGCCGACGCGGCAATCGAGGGCGTTGAGCAGTTTCAGGGTCCCACTAAGGTCGAAGAGTTCGCCGAAGTGAGTGCGCCAGCAGCCGAGCCAGTTGTCGTAGAAGCTGCCGCTGTTGAAGTTGCTGCTGTTGAGCCAGCCGCTGAGCCAGCTGTAGCCGAGCCAGCAGCGGTTGAAGCTGCCAGTGAAGAAGTGCCAAAAGTCTAACTGACGAGTCGATCGGCGCTTGCGCCGATCGATATTGGCTCAACCCTTTGCGTGTTCATGCAAGTAAACGTCTTGCGAACAACTGCTTTCGGTCATTCCGGAGGGTTCGCGCAGACCAGACTAAGACATTTAAGAATGAGGTGAAAAGATGGCTGCAATCACAGCATCGATGGTCAAAGATTTAAGAGAGCGTACCGGTCTCGGTATGATGGATTGTAAAAAAGCCTTGGTCGAAGCTGACGGCGACGCGGAATTGGCGATTGAAAACCTGCGCAAGTCCAGTGGTATGAAAGCGGCGAAAAAAGCCGGTCGAACAGCTGCTGACGGGACTATTGGGTTTAAAGTTGAGAACGGTCTGGGTGTTATGGTCGAGGTCAATTGCGAGACCGATTTTGCGGCTAAGGACGATAATTTTAAAAATTTCGTACAGACCGTCACCGATCAAATTTTCGCCGCCAAATCCGCTGATCTCCAAGCACTGAATGATGCTGGCTTGGAAAAAGTTCGCGAAGAGCTGGTGCAGAAAATCGGTGAGAATGTATCGATTCGCCGTGCGGCTTTGCTGGAAGGCAATATTACCCATTATGTTCATGGCACTGGCAAAATTGGTGTCATGGTGATTCTTGAGGGTGGAGACGAGGAGCTGGGCAAAGATATCGCAATGCATATCGCCGCCGCGGATCCTCAGCCACTGTTTACGAACACGAGTGAAGTGCCTGCTGACTTGATTGCTAAGGAACGCGAGATCTATGTCGCTCAGGCCGCAGAAAGTGGTAAGCCTGCAGAAATTATTGAAAAAATGGTTGAAGGTCGAGTGCGCAAGTTCTTGGCGGAAATCAGCTTGGTGGAACAGCCCTTTATTAAGAATCCGGATATGAAGATCGGTGCCCTGCTGAAGCAAGCCGGTGCGACGGTTGTTCAGTTCGTACGATACCAGGTAGGTGAAGGTATCGAAGTAGAGCATGTTGATTTTGCGACGGAAGTTGCGAGTACGATGGGCCAATAGATAGCCTGCGAGGCGGAACCGTCGAGTGATCGGTGGTGCTGCCTCTGCCTCGCCTCAATATCAAAGTCAAAATGGAGCTGTAATGCCAAATAAAGCGACACCGAAATACCAACGGATACTGCTTAAACTCAGCGGCGAAGCGCTTGGCTTAGAGGGTGTTGGCATTGATCCCAAGGTGCTGGATCGAACTGCCCTGGAAATTGGTCAGTTAATCGGTATTGGTGTCCAGGTTGGTTTAGTGGTGGGTGGCGGCAATCTGTTTCGCGGTGCGCAACTGAGTGCGGCGGGCCTGGACCGGGTCACTGGCGATCATATGGGTATGTTGGCGACGGTGATGAATGCGCTCGCCATGCGAGATGCGCTGGAGCGCTCGAATATCAAAACGGTGGTCATGTCCGCCATCCCCATGAGCGGTATCGTAGCTCATTACGACAGGCGCCTGGCGATTCGCCACCTGGTGCAGGGCGACGTGGTAATCTTCGCTGCCGGCACAGGCAATCCCTTTTTCACTACAGATACGGCTGCTTGCTTGCGCGGCATTGAAATTGACGCTGATATCGTGCTCAAAGCCACTAAAGTCGACGGCGTTTATAGTGCAGATCCGATGAAGGATCCGACGGCGACGCGGTATGATAGGCTCACCTACGACGAGGTGTTAGAAAAGCAGCTAGAGGTCATGGATCTCACCGCGATCTGTCTCGCGCGGGATCAAAATATGCCGCTTAGGGTATTTGCCATGGAGCAGAGCGGAGCGTTGCGGAACGCGATCGTGGGCGAAGGTGAAGGCACTTTGATCGAAAAAAGCTGATCGAAGAAAGCTGATCGAAGATCGTTACGTGAGCAGTAATAGGACCAAATTCAAGCAAGTTTAGCAGACTGAAAAGAGGAATCGACGTGCTGGAAGAAGTGAAGCAAGACGCGCAGCAACGAATGGATAAATCCCTGTTAGCCCTGAGTAACGCGTTTACCCGTTTGCGTACTGGGCGAGCTCACCCTGGGTTACTTGATGGTATTACCATCGATTACTACGGGACGCCTACGCCACTTAACCAGATCGCCAATATTAGTGTCGAGGATAATCGCACCCTGGCAGTTACCCCTTGGGAAAAGCCGATGATCCCGGTAGTCGAGAAGGCTATCTTGAAGTCAGATCTGGGTCTAAATCCGGCCACCAGTGGTGACAAAATCAGGTTACCAATGCCGCCGCTGACCGAAGAGAATCGACGTGATCTGACTAAGGTCGCGAAGAACGAGGCAGAAAATTCTCGAATCTCCATTCGAAACATTCGTCGTGATGCCAACGCGCAGCTTAAAGAGTTGTTAAAAGATAAGGACATTACTGAGGATGACGCGCGCCGCGGTGAAGAGTTAATTCAGAAGTTGACTGACGAAAAAATCAAGGAAGTTGACGCATCCCTGGAAGCCAAAGAAAAAGATCTAATGGCGATCTAAGCCAAGGCCTTTGAGGTCTCTCTTGGGCTTTCCCCCAGGGAGCTTCGTTGCAATTTAATCGGCTGACTGTGAGTGATTCTGTGCGGGTAGTGCGAAAAAATGAGGTTCATTCATGCTGAAGCAGCGAATAATCACCGCACTCATTCTGGCTCCAATCGTTATCGCGTGTGTGTTTTTTCTGCCTCCTGCGGGTTTCTCCGTGTTTCTCATTGGCGCTTTGACTATTGGTGCCTGGGAATGGGCTAATCTGGCCCGTTACGATGGCTGGCAGCGCTATCTCTATGCTTTGACCATCGCGCTGTTGCTCATTGCTGTGTCTTTTCTCATCGAGATCTCCTCGTCCTGGGCTCTGGCTATCCTCTTGATCGCTGCACTCTGGTGGGTGTTGGCGTTGATTTTGGTAATCGATTATCCGCGGAGTCAACGCTATTGGTCTTCGCGCTGGGTGCTGACGTTGTTGGGCCCGATCATGTTGGTGCCGGGCTACGTCGGGCTGATGCAACTCAAACAGACGAATGATAGTCATTTTTTGATCCTGCTATTGTTTTTCCTCATATGGGGTGCAGATATTGGTGCCTACTTTTCCGGTCGACGTTGGGGCGATAAAAAACTCGCGCCGGCAGTCAGTCCCGGGAAGTCCTGGGCTGGTTTCTATGGCGGTGTGACGCTGGCGACCCTGATCGCTATTGCGATGTGTCTTTGGCTGGGTAAGCCGGTGATGTTGTCGGCTGCAGGACTGGTGTTCGTGTTGGGCTGTATCTTGGTGATTCTATTTTCCGTGCTGGGTGACCTCACTGAGAGCATGTTCAAACGTCAGCGGGGGATCAAAGATTCCAGCCAACTGCTACCAGGACACGGTGGTGTGCTTGATCGAGTTGATAGCTTACTGGCCGGAGCGCCAATTTTTGCGTTATTCGTCCTGTTGTTTGATTGGCAATGAGTATGAGCGATGTCATGACGAAGAACGGCGGTAGGCGCAGGCGCGTCACGATACTCGGCTCGACAGGCAGCGTCGGGTTGAACACCCTCGATGTGATCGGCCGAAATGCAGATCGCTATGAGGTGTTTGCGCTAACAGCCAATACCAACTTTCAGTTGCTAGCGGATCAGTGTCGGCAATATCACCCCCGCTTTGCTGTGCTCTGCGATGCAACGGCGGCGCTACAGCTACGGCAACTGTTGGCTGCGAGCCAAACACCCACTGAAGTGCTGGTTGGGCCTGCTGGACTTGATCAAGTGGCCGCGCATGGGGACACTGATTACGTCATGGCGGCGATCGTCGGCGCTGCGGGTTTGGCGTCTGCCCTGGCGGCAGTGGAAGCAGGCAAACGCTTGCTGCTCGCGAATAAAGAAGCCCTCGTCATGTCGGGCAGCTTGTTTATGCAGGCGGTAAAAACGCATCAATCGACGCTACTGCCCATCGATAGTGAACATAATGCCATTTTTCAAAGTATGGCGAATGGTGCCGCAAACCATGCGACTGGCATACGCAAGATACTGTTAACGGGGTCCGGTGGTCCCTTGCGGCAGCTGCCGCTGGCGCAAATGTCACAGGTGACCCCTGATCAGGCCTGCGCTCATCCGAATTGGAGTATGGGTCGAAAGATCTCCGTGGATTCAGCGACGATGATGAACAAGGGCCTAGAGATTATTGAGGCCAAGTGGTTGTTTGATCTGGACGTGGATCAGATTGAGGTGGTGGTGCATCCCCAGAGCATTATCCATTCAATGGTGGATTACATTGACGGCTCGATTGTCGCACAGCTAGGGAACCCAGACATGCGGACCCCGATAGCCCATGGCCTGGCCTGGCCAAACCGAATTGATTCTGGCGTCTCGATGCTGGATATGACGGCGATCGGTCGACTTGATTTCGAACCACCTGACCTGCAACGATTTCCCTGTTTGCGCCTGGCGCAGGAGGTGGCAAGAGGTGCCCAGAGCCTTGCGATTGCGATGAATGCGGCCAACGAAGTGGCGGTTCAGGCGTTTTTGGATGAACTTATCACCTTTACTGACATCCCACTCATCATTGAATCGGTACTCGAACAGACAGGCTCGGATGAAGCGCTTACAATGGCGTCGATTCTGGCGATTGATCATCAGGCAAGACAACAGGCAGGCAAAGCAATGCAGCGTAAGGGAGTATCGGTGACATCATCAAGGGCGGGAGACCCGAATGCTTGAAGTTCTGCAAAGTATCATTGCACTGATCGTTACTTTGTCGATCCTCGTGACGATTCATGAATATGGTCATTATGCTGCAGCACGGCTTTGTGGCGTTCATGTGCTGCGATTTAGTGTCGGTTTCGGCAAGGCGCTGTACACGCGCCGCGGAAGAGCGCCTGAGCCGATAGCCGTGCCTGTGGAGCAAGCGATCGCGACCCGCAGCAATGAGCCGTTAGAGGGAACTGAATTCACAATCGCCGCTATCCCACTGGGTGGCTACGTCAAGATGCTGGATGAACGCGAAGGCTTTGTGCCGGACGATCAATTGCATTTGACCTTCAATCGAAAGCCTGTTGCACAACGCATTTTTATTGTTTCTGCCGGGCCTGCTGCGAATTTCTTGCTAGCGATTGTGGCTTACTGGGCCTTATTCACTCTAGGCGTCACTGGCATCGTGCCTTTACTGGGCGATATCGATCCACAATCTAGTGCCGCCCGCGCCGGGCTTCATGTTAATCAAGAGATTGTGGCCGTTGACGGTGTGCCGACCAGCACCTGGTCGGAGGTAAATTTACGATTATTTAATCGAATCGGGGATTCTGGTGACATTCATCTGACGACCCGTGACTTTCAACCGCCGCGGAACGAGACATTCGAATCCGAGTTTACGTCGGCGAGTTCGCCAGCACTGTCAGGGCCGACCAGTCATTATGTCATCACTGTGGATGAATGGCTGTCAGATGTAGAGGAGCCAAATCCCGCTCGGGCCTTGGGTCTGGTGTTGAAATTCCCGGAAATTCCTGCGGTTATTGGCTCGGTTATCGAGAATGAGCCTGCAACTGCTGCCGGGCTTCTCAGCGGTGACAAGGTTCTTGAGGCGAATGGTCAGTCTATCGACAGCTGGCCGCAATGGGTTGAGCTTATTCAGGAAAATGCTGAAATGCCGGTCAGTTTGCTGGTTCAGCGTCGCACGGAAGTCCTCTCTCTGACGATCACCCCGCGCGCAATGGTGCGAGGGGACAAAAGCGTCGGCTACGTGGGTGCATCGAGACAGTCGATCGATTTCCCCCCTGAGATGCAGAGAGTGGTATCATACCCGGCCTATAGCGCCTGGTTGCCCGCAGTACAGAAAACATGGACAGTAACGCTATTCACCCTCGACTCGATCAAGAAAATGATCGTGGGGGCAATTTCACCCAAGAATCTCAGTGGGCCGATTACTATAGCCCAGATCGCAAGCGCCACGGCTCAGTCAGGACCAGAGAGTTTTGTAGGTTTTATTGCGCTTTTGAGTATTAGTCTGGGTGTACTGAATTTATTGCCAATTCCGGTACTTGATGGTGGCCACTTACTATACTATCTCGTGGAGTTAATTACGCGTCGACCAGTGCCTGAAAAAATCCAGTTATGGGGTTTGCAACTAGGTATGTTTATTATCGTCAGCATCATGCTGTTGGCATTTTACAATGATCTAACAAGACTTTAGTGTCTTCTCGGTTTCTGTTGAATATGGGTAACTTTCGTCTAATTACGTCAGGGTTGTTCTTCCTGTCAATAGTGTTAACAGCATCTTCAGCATTCGCGTTCACTATCTCTGATATACGCATTGAGGGTCTTCAGCGGATGTCGGCAGGGAGTGTGTTTGCCGAGATTCCTTATAATGTCGGTGATGAGATAGATGACGCCGAGTTGCGGCAGATCGTCAAAGGTGTATTCAAGACGGGGTCCTTCAGCGATGTTCAGGTAGGACGAGATGGCGATGTCCTGGTGGTGGTTGTCGAGGAAAGACCTGCTATCGACTCTATTGAAATTGACGGTAATAAGGCGATCAAGACTGAAGCTCTGCTTGAGGGTTTAGAAAAATCCGGATTGTCGCAAGGCGAAATTTTCAAGAAAGTCACTCTAGAACACATTCGTACCGACCTTGAGCGACAGTACGTTTCTCAGGGACGTTATGGCGCGAGCATTGAGACTGAGGTCGAGGAATTGCCGCGGAATCGGGTCACGCTGAAAATCAATGTGACCGAAGGCGATGTCTCGGGCATCCACCATATGAATATTGTCGGCAATAAGGTCTTCGATAATAAGACCTTGTTGGAAATCTTGGAATTGAAACTGCCGACGATGTTGTCATTTTATACCAAAGATGATCAGTACTCGAAGGAGAAGCTGACGGGTGATCTTGAAAAGCTCGAGTCTTATTACCTCGATCGGGGCTACCTTAACTTTGTCATTGATTCTACCCAGGTTTCGATCTCACCCAATCGTGAAGATGTCTACATCACGATTAACGTTATCGAAGGCGAGAAGTTTACGGTTCGAGATGTTGATATCGCCGGGGAGCTGCATGATGTGCCAGAAGCGAGTATTCGATCGCTGCTGAGTGTCTACCCAGGACAGGTATTCTCCCGGCAGTTAATTACAGACTCGGAAGAGCGGATCGAAGCTGCCCTCGGCAACTCGGGTTATACTTTTGCCAGTGCGACGGGCCAACCGGTGCCCACAGAAGCGGGCGATGAAGTCACAGTCAAATTTTTTATTGATGCTGGCCGACGAGCCTATGTGCGGCGAATCAGCTTTCGGGGCAATACGCTAACTCAGGACAAAGTGCTGCGTCGAGAAATGCGCCAGATGGAAGGTGGCTGGGCCTCAACGGCTGCTATCGAACGCTCGAAACTGCGTCTTGAGCGGTTGGGTTTCTTTAAAGAGATCAATGTTGAAACCCCGGCAGTACCGGGTGTAGATGATCAGATTGATGTGGATTACAGCGTTGAAGAGCAGCCTACGGGTTCGATCTCAGCAACCCTGGGCTACGCCGAGGCTGCTGGCCTGATTCTGGGTGCCAGCTATCAGCAGAATAACGTATTCGGTACGGGTAACAGTGTTAATCTGGGGGTAAATTACAGTGCTTTCCAGACTTCGTATAACCTCTCATACTTTGATCCTTACTATACGGTTGATGGCGTCAGTCGTGGTTACTCGGTGTTTTTTCGCAGCACGAGCTTTGATGAGCGTAATATCGCGCGATTCTCAACGGACTCCTATGGCGGTTCCGTCAACTTCGGTTATCCCATTAGTGAGATCGCCAGAATTGGCTTCAATGTAGGCTATGAAAGCACCAATATCAGAGAGGGGATCTATCCAGCTCAGGAAATTTCTCAGTTCCTGTCCGCTGAAGGCAAAAACTTTAACCTAGTGTCTCTGTCGGCAACTTATAGTATGTCGGCCCTGAACCGTGGCCTGCTGCCAACGGCTGGCAAGTCGCAATCGCTGTCCTACGAGATGACCGTGCCTGGCAGTCAATTAGAATTTTTCCGGGTAAATTATGAAGGGCAGATATTTTATCCTTTACCTAGTGTCTTTACCCTTCGATTGAAGACAACGCTGGGCTATGGGGATGGTTACGGTAAGACTGACTCTTTCCCATTTTATAAGAATTTTTATGCGGGCGGTTTTGGTTCCGTTCGTGGTTACGAGGCAAACACGCTGGGGCCGCGTTCGACACCTTCGCCGAACTCGACATTTACACGCCCAGAACCTATTGGCGGTAATATCCTGGTCAGTGGTTCGGCTGAAGTGTTATTTCCGTTGCCATTTGTCAAAGATCAACGCCAGCTGATGTCGGCCTTTTTCGTCGATGCGGGTAACGTTTTTAATTCGAATTGCCCGCCGGTTAGTCAAATCTGTCGAGATGTCAGTGATGGAGAGTTACGCTACTCTGCCGGTCTCGCTGTGACCTGGGTGACGGGCTTTGCACCCATCAGTTTTAGTATCAGCACGCCGTTTAACCGCAAGCCAGGGGATAATGGTGAGTCATTCCAATTTGAGTTGGGTCGAACATTTTAGAGTTTACTGCTACTGGCATGTAATTTTGAATCAAAGGTGGATAGCGCTAGGGGTAAATGTTTAGGCGACTCGGTCGGTCGGCACGATCTAATCGAACTTTTCATGACAACTTGGATCAAACTGATAGGGATTGTTTGCGCAATCGGTCATTGAATCAATTTGGCGAATGTGTAAACATCCGCTCGGTGAAAAGCCGTTCATGACAGTAAGCGAGATCAACCGCATTACTGAACTCGCAGCGACGATAGAATAACTGTGTAACAATTCTTGCAACAATTCTTGCAACAATTTGTGCAACAATTTTTTTCGCGACAATTTCGCAACAACTTGCAGCAACAATGCCGCAATCAAGGAGAACACTAGTGCAGATCAAACAACGTATTATGGCAACTATTCTGACTGCTACGGCTGCAGTTTTCGGGTTTGCCGCGCCCAACGTCTTCGCTGAAGTTAAAATTGCTGTTGTTGACGTTCAGGCAGCTATCCTGAATTCAGAGGAAGCCAAGCGTCTGATGGCTCAGATTCAGGAAGAGTTCAAGGCCGAAGAAGCGCAAATTCGATCAATTCAATCTGAAGCTGCCGTGTTGTACGAACGTTTGCAGAAAGATGGCGAAGTTATGAGTGAAGCGGAAAAGCGCAAAGTTCAGCAGCAAATTGAATCAAAGAACAATGACTTTGTTTACAATCGGAAAAAGCTTCAGAGCCTGATCGAGCAACGGCAGCAAGAATTGTTTGCGGGTATCGACGCTAAAGTTCAAAAAGCGATTGAAGACTTGGTGAAAACTGAGGACTTTGATTTGATCCTGCCACGACAAGCAGCACTTTATGCAGGTGAGCTGTATAATATCACTCGTAAAGTCACTGAAAGACTCAATGAGTTAGGTGCGAAGAACCCTTAAATCAAACCAAGGTTGATTTTAACGGTTAATCAAAAATGACTCTTTCAATCAGTCTAGGGGACCTGGCTCAAAAGTTTCAATTGGAGCTGATGGGTGATCCGACCATCGAAGTGAGCGGTATCGCAAATTTGCGAGATGCTCATTCGGCGCAACTGGCTTTCTTGTTTAGCTCGGCCTACAGGCCTATGTTGAATGAGACGGCCGCTGCCGCCGTTGTAATGCGCAAGGCAGATGCAGCAGGCAGCGATAAACCGGCGTTAATCAGTGATGAACCGAGGATGGTTTGGGCATTGATTGCCGAGTTATTTGATCCAACCCCTGTGCCTGATCGAACTATTCACCCTTCCGCGTTTGTTCACCCTAGTGTTGCTGTCGGCAAAAGCGTCACGATCGGCGCCAATGTAGTCATCGAAGCCGGTTGCCACATTGGTGATGACGTTACTATCGGCTCTGGATCTGTCATTGGCGAGGGTGTAAGCCTCGGTTATCAAACTCGATTGTTTGCGAATGTTACGCTCTATCATGGGGTTCATTTGGGTGACCAGTGCGTTGTCCACAGCGGCGCTGTGATAGGCGCTGACGGCTTCGGGTTCGAATTTGATAAGGCGACGGCGACTTTAAAAAAAATCCCCCAGGTCTATGGTGTACGCATTGGGCATCGAGTGGAGATAGGAGCAGGCACCACGATCGATCGAGGAGCACTCAATGATACGTTGATTGCAGACGGTGTGAAGCTGGATAATCAGGTTCAGGTGGGGCACGGCACCCAGATTGGTGCGAATACTGCAATCTCAGGCTGTACGGCGATTGCCGGCAGTACTCGCATTGGCGCCTACTGTCTGATTGGTGGCGCGGTGGGCATCATCGATAATATTGTGATCGTCGACCAAGTTGAGGTTACTGCCATGTCGTTGGTGAGCCAATCGATCATGAAGAAGGGCAGATACTCATCTGGTACGAGCCTGTTGCCGGGTAAAGATTGGAAACGAAGTATTGTTGGCTTCAAGCGACTAGATGAGATCCTCAAACGGCTTCGCAGATTGGAGTCGGGCAGCGGCAGTTAGATGCCCCCTATAAAGTGACACCCGCGCCGCCTTTAAAAGGCGCGCTGCGGCTAACCCATGAATAAAGAGAGATATGATGGAAGTGACTGAAATATGGAAGTACCTGCCCCACCGCTATCCCTTTTTGTTAGTGGATCGGGTTATCGAGTTTGAAGCCAACAAACGTATCGTTGCCATCAAAAATGTCACAATCAACGAGCCGCAGTTTACGGGACACTTCCCGATGACGCCGGTATTTCCAGGCGTGATGATTGTTGAAGCGCTGGCGCAGGCGTCGGGTATTCTGGCTTTTAAAAGCCGTAATCGCACCCTCGAAGATGGTTATATTTATTATCTTGCTGGCACGGACAAAACCAAGTTTAAGCGTTCCGTCGTTCCCGGCGACCAACTGCGCCTGGAAGTCGAAATTGTCAATCTGCGCAGTCATTGGATGAAAGCGGTTGGGCGGGCCTATGTTGATGATCAATTGGCATGTTCTAGCTTTCTCACCTGTGCGGAACAGAAGGTCACCTGATTGCAGCGGTGATGATCAAGGCGTAGTGATGGTAAGCACCGCACCACAAGCCAAACCCTTAACCATTGCTCTGCTCGCCGGAGAACTCTCTGGTGACAATCTGGGTGCGCCACTGATGCAGGCTATTCGGCGAATGCATCCTGATGTGCGGTTTGTTGGTATTGGCGGGCCGGCCATGGTCGCGGCTGGGCTGGAGTGTTGGACCGATATTGAAGCACTGTCGGTTAACGGGTTTATTGAGCCACTGAAACGCCTGCCGTCGCTACTCAAAATTCTGCTGTCGACCTCAGATGCCATCGTCAAGCTGCAGGTCGACTGTTTCATCGGGATTGACTTCAATTTTTTCAATGGTTTGCTTGAAGGCAAGCTGAAGAAACGCGGCATCAAGACGGTGCATTATGTCTCGCCTACGGTTTGGGCCTGGCGCAAGGGACGCATAAACAATATTAAAAAAAATGTTGATCTGATGTTGACCCTGTACCCTTTTGAGAATGAAATATACGCTCAAAATCAGATCAATGCGGTGTTCGTTGGTCATCCCAGGGCTGATGAGATAGCGCCCATTCAAGATGAGCAGGCCAGAAAATCTGCCCGCGCGCAGCTGCAGATTAGCGTTGACCGGCCAGTGATTGCGCTGCTGCCAGGGAGTCGCGCCAGTGAAGTGGGCTTCAGCGGCCCGGATTTTTTGCAGGCGGCACAATTGATTCAGGCGGAGCTTAGGGCCGTGGTATTTGTTATACCGGCGGCCAATGAGCGCCGCGCTAGTCAGTTGCGACAGCTGATTTCGCGCCATGGTCAGGGACTGGATACGGTGCTGGTGGAGGGTCAGGCAGAGCTCGCCATGCTAGCGGCGGATGCGGTGGTGGTGAACGCCGGCACGGCGACCCTTGAGGCGATGCTGTTGCAGCGACCGATGGTGATGTCCTATCGGCTCGGTGCCATCACTTATGCCATCGTATCCCGGCTGGTGTCGACGCCGTATTTTGCCTTGCCGAATATTCTCTCCGGACGAGAATTGGTGTGTGAGCTCATTCAGAACCAAGCGACTCCCGCAGCTTTGTGTCGAGAGACCTTAAGTTTGTTCGATGCTGCCAATCGAGCCACACTGTTGGCTGAATATGCTGTTATCCACCATCAATTGCGCAGAAATGCCGGCGAGCAGGCCGCGACCGCAGTGCTGGGGCTATGCCAGCGACCGGTGGTGACCTAATGTATTGGCGAGAATATTGCGCTGGCGTCGATGAGGTTGGGCGAGGGCCGCTGGCCGGTGCCGTTTATGCCGCGGCGGTCATTCTCGACCCTTTCGTACCGATTGACGGATTACGCGACTCTAAGGCACTGAGCCTGAAAAAGCGTGAAGCCCTTGACCCGCTGATTAAATCCCAGGCGGTAGCCTACTGTGTCGCCTCAGCCAGTGTCGTTGAAATCGATCGGATCAATATCCTGCAAGCCAGCATGCTGGCCATGCAGCGGGCTGTGGCTGGCTTAGATTCGGTGGTGGATTTCGTACTTGTGGATGGCAATCGCAGCCCCGTGTTTGCTTGCCCGTCGGAATGGCTGGTCAAAGGTGATACCAAATTCGATGCGATCAAGGCGGCCTCTATCATTGCCAAAGTGGCTCGTGATCGCGAGATGTTGCGGCTCGATGGTCTCTATCCGGCGTATGGCTTCAGTCAGCATAAGGGCTATCCGACACCTTTGCATCTGGCTGCGCTGCAAAAACATGGACCGTCAGCGGTCCATCGCCTGTCTTTCGGGCCCTGCAAATCGGCGTCTCTGGGACAGTCGAAGGATCGGTAGGGCGGTTCTTAGCTGTATCTTGACTGTAGCAGCGCCGGTTTGTTTCTGTGAATTTAGGACTATGGCAATGCACGGCGGCCTGTGTGAACATAAACCGCTCGGCAACATTTTTGTTAATCTAACTAATTAATTTAATTCATTAATCTAATGGACGGATGAGTCAATGGACCAGCAACGAGAGTTTGATGTGGTGTTATTCGGGGCGACGGGGTTTACCGGCAAGCTGGTGGCTGAGTACCTTTATAAAACCTATGGCGTTGGGGGTGAGCTGAGATGGGCGCTGGCCGGTCGTAACCAAGGCAAGCTCGAAGCCGTGCGCACCGACCTGATCGCTGCCGGCGAAACCACAGTGGAACTTATCGTCGTCGATAGCATGGATCAGGCTGCCATGAACGCCTTGGCGGCGCGAACGACCGTGGTCTGCACAACGGTTGGACCTTATGCCCTGTATGGAACGCCGCTGGTGGCCGCCTGTGTCGCCCATGGCACCCATTACTGCGATTTGACCGGTGAGGTGCAGTGGATGCATCGCGTGATCAACGAGTATCAGACTCCTGCAGAAGCCTCCGGTGCCCGCATCGTTCACACTTGCGGATTTGACAGCATCCCGTCAGATTTGGGGGTCTTCTACGCTCAGGCACAGATGCATGCTCGGCATGGTGTTTATGCCCAGCAGGTCAAGTATCGAGTGGTTAAGGCTGAGGGTGGTATGAGTGGCGGAACGGTCGCCAGTATGATGAACATGATGGAGGAAGTGAAAGTCGATCCCGGCATCGGTGAGATTATTAATGATCCTTATGCCCTCGACCCGGTGAACATGCCGCGCGGTCCAGACGGACCGGATCAGGTTGCTCCCCTATATGACGCGCAATTTAAACAGTGGACGGCGCCCTTTGTGATGGCGGCGATCAATACTCGGGTCGTGCGCCGCAGCAACGCCTTGTTGGGCTATCGCTACGGGTCGCAGTTTCGGTACGACGAGGCGATCTTAACGGGCGCCGGTCCCGTGGGTTATATGAAAGCGGTCGCCGTCGCCTCGGGCACCTTTTTGATGATGATGGCCTCTGCGGTTGCGCCGTTACGTAACCTGTTGAGGTCGGCTTTGCCCGCGCAAGGTGAGGGGCCGAGCCCTGAGACTATCGAAAAGGGTTCGTTTGTGATTGACTTGCTGGCGCTGCACCCCACCGATGCCAGTAAAAATCTGCGGGCCCGAGTCACGGCAGATCGCGATCCCGGTTACGGTGCCACCTCCAAGATGCTGGGTGAAAGTGCCGTGTGTTTGGCGCTGGACGAACTTGACGCCGGTGGTGGATGCCTGACGCCCTCAACGGCCATGGGCATGACGCTGATCAATCGACTGGTGGAGAAAGGGGGCATGACCTTTGAGATTGTTGATCAGTCCTGATTAGCCCTGCTCAAGAGCACAACCTGGCTCAGCGATGACCGCGAAACGGAAGGCGCAGATGAATATTTGGGTTGACGCAGACGCCTGCCCGGTAGTGATTAAGGAGATACTATTCCGGGCGGCAGAACGAACCGGTGTGGCAGTGACCCTGGTCGCAAATCAATGGCTGCGAACGCCGCCGCTGGCGAACATCAGGTCCATTCAGGTAATGCCAGGCTTCGATGTCGCTGATGCTGAGATTATAAAACGCCTGACCGCAGGCGATCTGGTGATCACCAGTGATATTCCGCTGGCGGCCGAAGTCTTGGAAAAACACGGCCTGGCCCTGAGTCCGCGCGGGGAGCTATTTTCAGCAGAAAACATCAAGGCGCGATTAGGTATGCGGGATTTTCTCGATACCTTGCGCGCCAGTGGCGTTAATACCGGCGGGCCGCCGACTCTGAATCAACAGGATCGACAGCTATTCGCCAATCAGCTGGATCGGTTGCTGAACCAATTCTTTGACTGAGATGCGGGATGTTCTACAGAACAATGACATTCACCGCCTGGGGGCCTTTTTGGCCCTGCTCAATCTCAAACTCCACTGCTTGCCCGTCCATTAATGTTTTAAAACCAGCGGATTGAATCGCGCGGAAATGGACGAAAACATCGGGTCCACTTTCCTGTTCAATAAAACCAAAGCCTTTCTTCTCGTCAAACCACTTCACTTTTCCAGTCGTCTTAGCCATCACTGTTCTCCCATAGTAGATTGATCATCAGTCCTGGGTTTGCCCTTGAGGATGAACGTTGAGTTCTGCCAAAGGATAAATCCAATTCGCTGAATTGCGGCACGATGCAGGCAATACTTTTGACCGGACCAGTAACAGTGGCGGGCGCACTATCGACGTGACCTAGACCTAAATAGTCGCTGTACTCTGTACCAGCGAAAAAATCTTAACGGCAAGAATGAAATCTTGTAAAGCCTCGATAGCGAGATCCTTGATCCGAATGGTACTGATTGGTAATTTTGTGCCTTGAGGGCATTTCGGGTCGATGGCAGAAGCCGAAATGGCCGGGGATGCCGAGTTGCTGAATTAGCCGGTTTAACGCTGTTGGCCATGGCGGACTTCGTTTACTATATTAGGCATAGCCTTGCCGAAAACCCGCCAACGGAGCCAGACACTTTCTGATGCGCCCAAACTTTGTTCATCTACGCTTACATTCTGAATACTCGCTCAGCGATGGTATGGTGCGCATCAAACCGCTGATTAGCGCTGTGGCCGGCAACGGCATGCCGGCGGTGGCAATTTCTGACAATAATAATTTGTTCGGATTGGTGAAATTTTATAATGCGGCCAGCAATGGCGGCGTTAAGCCCATCATCGCTTGCGATGTCTCGGTGCAAACCAGCCTTGAAAGCAACGGCGATGAAGGCATTGCCCCGTTGGTACTGCTGGCCTGTAGTGAAAAAGGTTATCGTAATCTGTCGGAGCTATTATCCCGGGCCTATCTCGAGGGTCAAACGCTTGGCAAGGTCAGCCTTCGACGAGAATGGATCGCGGCGCAAAGCGAGGGACTAATCGCCTTGTCTGCAGCTCAGCAGGGTGACGTCGGTCAAGCACTGCTGGCTGGTAAATTTGATGAAGCCAAAGCGCGGGCGAAAGCCTGGATGGCCATCTTCCCGAATAGCTTTTACCTGGAATTGCAGCGTACCGGGCGAGACCGAGAGGAAGAGCATGTCTATAAGGCGGTGACTCTGGCGATGGAGCTGGACCTGCCAGTGGTCGCCACCAACGACGTCAGATTTATTCATCAAGACGAGTTCGATGCCCATGAGGTCAGGGTCTGTATTCATGATAGTCGCACCCTTGACGATCCTCGCCGCGAGCGTCGCTACTCGGAGGAGCAATACCTCAAAACCAGCGAACAGATGTGCGAGTTGTTTGCGGATATTCCAGAGGCCATTGAAAATACGCTAGAGATCGCTCGGCGCTGTAATGTGGATGTGGATCTGGGTAATTACTATTTGCCCGAGTACCCGATTCCCGCAGGCTACACCACCGAAGAATATTTCAGTGAAGTTTCCCGCGACGGCCTGAATCTGCGACTGAAAAAAATATTTGATGTGGATTCGGTGGAGTTCGCCGAGCTCCGTAAACCCTATGATGAGCGCCTCGAATTTGAACTGAAAGTCATTAATGACATGGGCTTTCCGGGCTACTTCCTGATCGTGATGGAGTTTATTAAGTGGTCCAAGGAAAATGACATTCCCGTGGGCCCGGGACGGGGTTCTGGCGCCGGCTCGTTGGTGGCCTTTGTGTTGTTGATTACAGATATCGATCCGCTGGAATACGATTTGCTGTTTGAGCGTTTCCTGAATCCGGAACGGGTCTCACTGCCCGACTTTGATATTGATTTCTGCATGGATGGCCGTGACCGAGTAATCCAACACGTGACCGAGCGTTATGGTCGTAACGCGGTCTCGCAGATTATCACCTTCGGCACCATGGCCGCCAAGGCCGTGGTTCGAGACGTGGCGCGGGTGCAGGGCAAGGCCTATGGGCTCGCCGATAAGCTCTCGAAGCTCATTCCCTTTGACCCAGGCATGACCCTGCAAAAAGCCTTGGACGATGAGCCGTTGCTGGTTGAGTTTATTCGAACCAGTGAGGAGGCCCAAGAGATCATGGATATGGCCTTCAAGCTCGAGGGTTTGACGCGCAATGTCGGTCGGCATGCCGGTGGTGTTGTCATTGCGCCCACCAAGATCAGTGATTTTTCGCCAATCTATTGTGATGAAACTGGCGGCAATTTCATGACCCAGTTTGACAAGGATGACGTGGAGCAAGCGGGTCTAGTGAAGTTTGACTTCCTCGGTCTGCGGACCCTGACCATTCTGGATAACGCCGTAAAGAGCATTAATATCAAGCGCCAACTTCAAGGACAGCAACCCCTTGATATCGATGTGCTGAATCTGGAAGACACGGCAATTTATGACAATCTTAAACAGGCGAAAACCACCGCGGTATTTCAGCTGGAATCCCGCGGCATGAAGGACTTGATGAAGAAGGTTAAGCCGAGTCGGTTCGATGATATCGTCGCGTTGGTGGCTTTGTTTCGCCCTGGCCCGATGCAGTTGGCCGATGACTTTATTCGTCGAAAGCACGGTATTGATGAGGTTGATTACCTTCACCCGAGTTTGAAAAAAGTCCTAGAGGGAACCTACGGGGTGATGCTGTATCAGGAGCAAGTGATGCAGATAGCCCAGATTTTGGCTGGCTATTCCCTCGCCGATGCGGACCTGCTGCGTCGCGCGATGGGCAAGAAGAAGCCGGAGGAAATGGCCAAGCAACGAGAAATTTTCATTGTTGGTGCCGGCCGCAATGATGTGGAAGAAAAGCAGGCCGCGTATATTTTCGACATGATGGAAATGTTTGCCGGCTATGGTTTCAATAAGCCTCATTCGGTGGCCTATGCGAAGATTGCGTATCAGACCGCCTGGCTTAAACACTATTACCCGTCGGATTTTATGGCGGCCGTGCTGTCCGCCGACATGCAGACCACCGACAAAGTGGTGATTAACATCGAGGAATGTCGTGAAATGGGTATCGCCATGTCGCCGCCGGACGTTAATCGAGGTGATTTCCGCTTTGTTGCCGACGCGCCACGATCCATTGTCTATGGTCTTGGGGCTATCAAGGGGCTCGGCGAAGGTCCGATTGAGGCTCTGGTAGAGGAGCGGGAAATTTCGGGGTTCAGGGACTTGTATGACCTCTGTGAGCGGGTGGACTCAAGAAAGATGAACAAGCGCGCGATCGAGGCGCTGGTGGGCAGTGGTGCGCTGGACCAATTGGTTGATGACGACCTGGTGCCGGGCGATGTCGTCGCTATCGATTTCAAGCGCAGCCTGCTTTTCGCCAATAAAGAAGATGCCGTGAAACTCGCCGAACAAAAATCACGCAACCATGACAGTGGTTCGACGGATTTGTTTGGTGATGAGATGTTGGTGGGCGATGCCAACGACAGCCGGTATCAGAACCTCAAGAATATTCGATGCATGAATCTCAGAGAACGCTTGAACCGAGAGCGTGACACCCTGGGTTTGTATCTGACCGGTCATCCGATCGATATGTATCGTGGCGAATTGAAACATCTGGCTAAGACGCGAATTGTGGATTTACGCCCTGGTAAGGAGGCGCAAACGGTCGCGGGTTTGATCGTTGGGATGCGTACCATGAAGAGCCGCAAAGGCGACACTATTGCCTTCGTCACCTTGGATGACCGAACTGGACGCATCGAAGTCTCGGTGTTCGCCGATTTGTACGATGCCAATCACAGTAAGCTGCGTAAAGATGCGGTGATTATCGTCAAGGGTGCTGCCATGGCGGATGAATTTACTGGCGGTTTACGCATGCGAGCGAGTGAGGTGTTGGATCTGGTGGATGCCCGTGAGCGGAGCATCAGACGCCTGCACGTGAGCCTCAGAAGCGGTGCGCTGGAAGGCGATTTCACGACCCAGTTGGCGAGTCTGTTGACACCCTATCGTGGTAAGCCAGGTCAGGGGTGTCAGGTTTCGGTGGCCTACATTCGTCAAGATGCCCAGGCCGAGGTAACCCTTGGAGATGAGTGGCGAGTCTTGCCAGCAGATGAATTGATCCAAAACTTGCGAGACTGCTATGGTGCAGATCAGGTTTCACTGGATTACTGAGGCTCGATGGGGTTCAGTTAGTCGGGCACTATGGCCGTCAGCGGTATGTTAAAGTCCGCCTTGCTCGATGCTGAGCTGTTATCGCAATTGACCAATCCCGATCAATCAAGATTAGTCGTTGGCTATAGCGGTGGGGTTGATTCTCATGTTTTGCTGGCTCATCTGTGCGAACTTGGTTTGCGTAACAAGCTGTTGGCATTCCATGTCAACCATGGCCTCAGCCCCCATGCGAATGCTTGGCAAACCCACTGTCAGAAGATTTGTCAGGCCCTCGGGGTGAGATTCGCTACGGTAACCCTAGGGGTTGAGCGGGTCGGTAACCTTGAAGGTAACGCCCGCGATGCGCGGTACCAAGCATTCGCTCAGGTGCTCGAACAAGGCGACCTATTGTTGCTCGGGCAACATCAGGATGACCAAGTTGAAACAGCACTATTCCAACTTTTCCGAGGCAGTGGTCGGTTCGGGCTGCAAGGAATGCCGTTAAATCGCCCGCTTGGCACGGCCAGCTTGCTCCGCCCGCTGCTTCACGTCAGTCGCGCACGCATCACAGCTTACGCCCAGCAGCACCACTTGAGCTGGATTGAAGATGAGAGCAACCTAGATCAGAAGATGACTCGCAACTATCTGCGCCAGCATGTCATTCCTGAATTAGAGAACCGCTGGCCGGATCTTAAAACGACGCTGATGGCGAGTTTACAACGCGATGCTGAGGTCGGCAGGTTGCTCGATGACGTGGCCAAGTCGGACCAGGAAGGCCTTCGCGATGCCTTCGGCGGGATACTTGTGGATGGTTTTTCGAGACTGACTTCTGCCCGGCAAAAAAATCTTCTGTTAGCCTGGCTGGGTCAGCATCAATTGCCTTACCCATCAGCCGGGTTGCTGGATGCCGGGCTGGCAATGTTGTTGGCGGCGGGCCCGTTGGCAATGCCAGAGATGCGTTGGCAGGGTGGCCTTATTAGACGCTTTCGCGATGGTTTATACCTGCTTCGAGATTTGTCAGCGCTTGAGCCGCAGACGCTGATGTTGGATAGCATTGAGCCGCGGTCGTGTCAGGGCGGCGTGCTGGTCTGGTCGCAAACGCGGGGTCGAGGTTTGCAAGTGAGTGATCCGAGGCGCCTGGAAATTCGTGGCCGTCAGGGCGGTGAGTCATTCAATCTGGGGCAGACGCGATCCTTGAAAAAGTGGCTGCAGGAGCAGCACGTGCCACCCTGGCTGCGGGATCGTTTGCCGTTGATCTATCTCGAGGATGAGTTGGTGGCAGTGGCGGGTTTGCCAGGTTGGCAGATACCTGGCTTGACCAGTAGTCATTATGAGGCCACAGGCGATCAACTGGGCTGGGTATTCGAGTTTGAGGTCGATGATCGCTATATCTGAGAAATATCAGCATATAAGGGCTATTTCCGCCTTCGAATCAACTTTCGCATTGAGCGAGAAGGCCGTCAGTGGTACTCTACAATCCCATCTTGGTTGAGCCCTTTCAGCCATTAATTATCCAGATGGAAGACTCATGTCTCGCTATATATTCGTAACCGGTGGTGTTGTCTCCTCCTTGGGGAAAGGCATCGCCGCCGCCTCTCTAGGTGCCATTCTTGAAGCCCGCGGGCTGAAAATCACCATGCTCAAGCTCGACCCCTATATCAACGTCGACCCAGGCACCATGAGTCCGCTGCAACACGGTGAAGTATTTGTGACCGCCGACGGTACCGAAACAGATTTGGATCTGGGGCACTACGAACGTTTTATTAGTACCACCATGGGCCGGAAAAACAACTTCACCACTGGCCAGGTCTATGCTGATGTTATTGCCAGAGAGCGTCGAGGTGATTACTTGGGTGCGACGATTCAAGTGATTCCGCACATTACCGATGAGATTAAGCAGCGCGTTATCGCTGGCGCCGAGGGCAGTGACGTGGCGATCGTTGAAATCGGCGGTACTGTTGGTGATATCGAATCCCAGCCGTTTTTAGAAGCCGCTCGGCAGCTAAGATTCGAGGTAGGGTCCGATCACGCCATGTTCATTCACTTGACGCTGGTGCCTTACATTGCCACCGCCGGTGAGACCAAGACCAAACCTACCCAGCATTCTGTTAAGGAAATGCGTTCGATTGGCCTGCAGCCCGATGTCCTTATTGTTCGCTCCGATCATGAGATAGCAGAGTCGGCTCGAGAAAAAATCGCCTTGTTCACCAACGTTGAAACCCGAGCGGTAATTCCGCTGATAGACTTGCCGTCGATCTACCAGATTCCGGCTTTGTTGCATGCACAGAAACTCGATGAGATTGTGGTCAACAAGCTTCGATTGGACTGCCCGCCTGCGGATTTGAGTGAGTGGGATAAGGTCGTGCAAGCGGAGTTGAGTCCAATCCATACGATTAAGCTGTGTATGGTGGGTAAATATATGGATTTGTTGGATGCCTACAAATCGCTGAATGAAGCAGTGACCCATGCGGGTATCCATACCCATACCCGGGTTGAAGTGTCCTTTGTAGATTCCGAAGAAGTCATCAGCAAAGGTGTCGGTATATTTGCTGATGCCGATGCGATTCTGGTTCCTGGTGGTTTTGGGTCCCGCGGTTTCGAAGGTAAAATTGCCGCAGCAAGATACGCTCGAGAACAAAAAATTCCTTACCTGGGTATTTGTTATGGCCTGCACGCCGCAGTAATTGATTTTGCACGTAATGTCGCGGGTCTTGAGCATGCGAACACAACCGAAAACGAGATAGCTACGCCGCATCCTGTCATCGCTCTGATTACCGATTGGACGACAGCGGCAGGCGCCCTCGAGACGCGTTCAGCCACATCCGATCTCGGTGGCACCATGCGTATGGGAGAGCAGAAGTGTGTGCTGACAGATGACTCTTTGACATTTAAGATTTACGGTGAGAGAACCATCAGTGAACGCCATCGTCATCGATATGAGGTGAACGAAAGTTACGTCGACCAGTTGGAGAGTGCGGGGCTGCGTATAGCGGGGCGTTCAGAAAAAGATGATCTGGTAGAAGTGATCGAGGTGATTGATCACCCTTGGTTCGTCGCTTGTCAATTTCACCCTGAATTTACCTCCAGCCCGCGGCGCGGCCACCCATTGTTTATCGAGTTCGTCCGTGCGGGTTTGACTCGGCACAACTTGACAGCGGCAAGTCGCAAGGCAAGCTAATCAGGTGCGGTAGGTTTGGATGACGCTAATTGACAATTGAGCAACGCAGGTAATAACTAAAATGAATTTATGTGGCTTTGAAGTGGGTGACAAAACCCCTTTTTTCTTGATCGCAGGTACCTGCGTTATCGAGTCAGAACAGATGGCGATGGATACCGCGGCGCAATTGAAGGAGGTCTGCGAGGGTCTTGGAATTCAGCTGATCTATAAATCGTCTTTCGACAAGGCGAACCGCTCATCTCATGCAAGTTACCGTGGACCTGGTATCGATGTTGGATTGAAGATTCTGCAAAAAGTGAAACAAGAGTTGAACATTCCGGTACTCACCGACGTCCATGATGGGACCCCGTTAGATGAGGTTGCAGAGGTGGTATCGGTGTTGCAGACGCCGGCTTTTCTGTGTCGTCAGACCGAGTTTATACAACGGGTGGCTGCTACAGGTCTGCCTGTTAATATCAAGAAAGGCCAGTTCCTGGCGCCCTGGGATATGAAACATGTAGTAGAGAAAGCCAAGGCCACAGGCAATGAGAATATCATGGTGTGTGAACGTGGAGTGAGCTTCGGTTATAACAACCTGGTTTCCGACATGCGTTCGCTGGCGGTGATGAAAGCCGAGACGGGCTGCCCCGTGGTATTTGATGCAACCCACAGTGTTCAGCTCCCTGGCGGCCAGGGCAGTACCTCTGGTGGCCAACGAGAAATGGTGCCGGTCTTGGCGCGAGCTGCCATCGCGGTGGGTATCCACGGTTTATTCATGGAAACCCATCCAGATCCAGACAAGGCCCTGAGCGATGGTCCGAATTCCTGGCCATTGGGTCAAATTCAGAGGTTGCTGTCAATGCTGATGCAAATTGACCAGGTCGTAAAATCAGTTGAGTTACCCGAACTCGGTGCGAGCTAGTCGAGGCACAATTTTAGGATAAGGAACCCAGATAAACATGACAGAAATTGTAGACATTCGAGCCAGAGAGATCCTGGACTCCCGGGGTAACCCCACTGTAGAAGCTGAGGTTGAACTTGCCACGGGTGTCATAGGCTCTGCCTGTGTCCCTTCGGGCGCATCCACCGGTTCTAGAGAAGCGCTGGAAATGCGTGACAAGGACCCTGCTCGCTATTTAGGCAAGGGTGTGCTCATGGCCGTGGCTAATGTTAACGCCGAGATTCGCCCAGCCTTACTGGGGCTGGAGGTGGAAAATCAACGGGAGCTTGATGAGAAAATGATCGCTCTGGACGGCACGGAAAACAAGGCCAAGCTAGGTGCTAATGCGATTCTGGCGGTCTCTCTGGCGGTGGCCAGTGCCGCTGCCCAAGCCAAGAAGATGGCACTCTATGAGTACTTGGCCGAGTTAGACGGCAGTCCCGGACGCTATAGCATGCCCGTACCTATGATGAATATCATCAACGGGGGAGAGCATGCTGATAATAACGTAGATATTCAGGAGTTCATGATCCTGCCGGTCGGCGTGGCGACCTTTTCCGAGGCAGTTCGCTGTGGGGCGGAAATTTTCCATACCCTTAAAGGGATATTGGCAGCCCGCGGTTTGAGCACGGCGGTGGGTGATGAGGGTGGTTTTGCGCCAGATCTGCCGAGTAATGAGGCGGCCCTTGAGGTGATCATGGAGGCCATTCAGCAGGCGGGTTATATCCCCGGTAAGGATGTCTACCTTGGCCTAGACTGCGCAGCGTCAGAGTTCTACGTCGACGGCAAATACAATCTGGCTGGCGAGGGTCGGGTATTCGATGCTGACGGCTTCAGCGATTATCTCGTGGGTTTAGCCGATCGCTATCCGATTCTCTCGATCGAAGATGGTATGGATGAGAGTGACTGGGCCGGTTGGGCGTTGCTGACGAAAAAACTGGGTAAGCGTCTGCAGTTGGTGGGCGATGATTTATTTGTGACGAACTCAAAAATCCTGCGGCGCGGCATCGAACAAGGCGTCGGCAATTCGATTTTGATCAAGTTGAACCAAATAGGGACCCTGACGGAAACGCTGGAGGCTATTCAGATGGCGAAAGAGGGGGGGTATAGCGTGGTTATCTCCCATCGTTCTGGAGAAACCGAAGACACGACCATTGCTGACTTAGCAGTGGCGACAGCGGCAGGCCAGATCAAAACAGGGTCCTTGTGCCGGTCTGACAGAGTGGCCAAATACAACCGTTTGCTTCGAATCGAGGATCAGTCCCATGCCC
>Ga0209119_1000208_pt1 | contig 59870 bp, 37 predicted proteins | sample COG_03_FD_184747 | JGI IMG/M metagenome (GOLD analysis project Ga0209119, IMG submission 184747) | Pelagic Microbial community sample from North Sea - COGITO 998_met_03 (SPAdes) (version 2) | ecosystem: Environmental > Aquatic > Marine > Neritic zone/Coastal water | place: Helgoland, sampling...
TACAATCAACGGTAGCAAATGAAAATTTAATTACGTGGACTTCAACTGGATCAGGTAGTTTTGATAATGTAAATACCGAAGATCCTATTTATACACTCAGTCCAGGAGATAAAACGTCTGGATCGGTCAGTTTTACGGTTACAGCAACACAAGCAGGTTGTGCAGCTGCTTCCGATACAATGGTTTTGACCATTCAAAAAAATCCGATCGCCAACGCGGGTCTTGCACAAACAATTTGCCAAGGAGATATCGTTACAATTCCTGGTTCAGGAACTAATGCTAGCAGTTATAGTTGGATACGAAGTGGTGGAACAGGAAGCTTCACCAACGACAATACAAGCAATCCAACTTATACCTCTCAAGCAAATGAATCAGGAACTATTTTTCTAACACTTGAGGCCAATGCGATTGCTCCATGTACCATATCATCTAGTTCTAATACCACTATTACAATTGTTTCAAAACCAATTATTGATGCTGGTAACGATGCCCAAATTTGTGAAGATGAAACTTATCCAATTGATAGTGCCACTGCGACTAATTACGTGAGTGTACAGTGGTCCTCTAGTGGGGATGGAACATGGACTGGAGCAAATGGTCTTTCACCGATTTACTCTCCGGGAGATAATGATAAAAGCGCTGGATCTGTAACATTGAAAATTGTAGGAACTAAAAATTTCCCTTGTAATGCAGATGCAGTCGACGAAATGACTCTAACAATCAACAAGATACCAGAAATTACGTTTATCAATCCAAATGTAGATTTGTGTGTGGATACACCTAATTTTCCAATAACAAATGTCGTTATAGATCATTATGATTCACTATTGTGGGAAACCTCAGGAACCGGTAATTTTGGAGGTTTGGAAACGACAGAAACACCAACGTATTTTCCAACCCCTGCCGATTATGAACTCGGTATTGTAACACTAACCTTAACCGCTTCAAGAACGCCTTTAAATTGTAATTCTTCAATACAAGATACAATTACACTAAATTTTATTGAAAAACCAACGGTAGATGCGGGGCCGGCAATTGTAAGCTTATGTGAAGGTGCACTCGTTCCATCTTCTTATGTGACAAATCAAGCGACCGGTACAACAGACTACTCAACGGTTACTTGGTTAACGTCAGGGACAGGCACTTGGTCAACAGCAAATCCAAATAATTTAGTAGAAACATATACGCCTTCAGCTGCAGATTACGACGCAGGCTTTGTTATTCTTACGCTTGAAGCAAATTCAAATGCGCCCTGTACTGTTTTAGTAACGGACACGATACGACTTGAGTTACAAAAACTTCCAGTCATCACCGTTCCAGCGACAACCTCCATTTGTATCGATCAAAATACTTTTGGTATTGGAGGCGTGTCCATTGCACCAGCGACGGCTTACGATATAAATTCCATTGTTTGGGAAACCACGGGTACCGGCGTTTTTACGGCTTCCGGAGATCCGTTGAACCCAATTTATAATCCTTCGGCTGCCGATTTAGCGGTGGGCGGAGTGACCTTAACAATTACGGTCGATTCAGTCGCGCCATGTGCGATTCAAGTCTCCGAAAGTTTCAACCTTTTATTTCAGGTTTTACCTGTGGCTGACGCTGGAGTCGATTTAATCGAATGTGATTTACCGTTCCAAATTACTAGCGCTAGTTTTAATACAACGACGGTTAATAATTTAGTTTGGTCCAATGGAGCAGGGGATGGAACTTTTGATTCTGACATTGTTAATATTATAGACCCAATTTATAATCCAGGAACAGGCGATTTAGCTAATGGATCGGTAACCTTAACTTTAACAGCGGTTGCCCTAGATCCATGTACGGCAGATGAAGTCACTTCAATTGTTGTTTCATTTGTTGATTCACCAACGGTTGTAGTGGTAACGCCACAAGCTCCAATTTGTGAAGATGAAACTAATGTTGCAGTAGTAGGTACTACGATTACCGATGCAGATTCCTTTATTTGGACGTCAACAACAGGCACTGGAACCACCATTGCAAATCCGACGACTTTAAGCCCAATAGTCACCCCTAGTTTCACAGATATTACAAACGGATTTATAGATTTGACTCTTACCGTCACTCCAAACGCACCATGTGCTACTGCTGTTGTGGAAGTGGTTCGAATCCCTGTTCAGGAAAACCCTGCATTATTTCCAGGTGTTTCTCAAAATATTTGTGAAGGTGCGATTATATCCACCGCAGACGCAACAGAAACGAATGTGACCAATATTACGTGGTCTAATAATGGTGGGGACGGAGCTTTTACCGCCTCTATCAATAACATAGTTACTGAATATACGCCAGGTACCAATGAAATTGCCAATGGTTTGGTAGAATTAATCGTGACTGCTGATGCAATTGCGCCTTGTATAGGAACGATTACACAACTTATTTCACACACGATTACAAGAAATCCAGTTGTTACACTCACCGATACTGAAGAAACAATTTGTGAATCGCAAGCAAGTTATACCGTACCAACAGGATTAGTTTCCATTGACAATATGAGCTCTGTAGCTAATTTTTCATGGTCAACTTCAGGCTCAGAACCTGTGCTAGGCAACACTACTTTAACACCAACATATAATCCTTCAGCAGCCGATATTGCCGCTGGTTTTGTGAATTTGATCTTTACAGTCGATCCAATCGCACCATGTAGTACTCAAATTGTAGACATATTAAAATTAAATATCGATCCGCTAGCGACGATCAATTTTACGGACGATGGTTTTTTCTGTGAAGGCGATGATAAATTATTAACAGCGACTTTTACCAACCACACCGCCAGTTCAATTAACTGGACAATTATTAGTGGAACCGGAACTTTAACAGGTGGAAACACTGCCAGCCCAACGTATGTGCCTGGAGCGGATAGCGATACGGTTGTGATACAAATTAGTGTGGACGGAATCACGCCTTGTGATGAACCTACCACGCAACAATTTACAATGAATGTGATTAAAACTCCTGTGGTTTCTATGACGACACTTACGGATGTAGTTTGTAGTTCAGAATCGACCTATGTTTTATCAGGAAATTCAGTTGAAGATTATGATTCAATAATTTGGACTCGTGTAAACCCAGTTGGAACGGGAGATTTTTCAAGCCCAACTGATCCAAATCCTTCTTATACATTTAATGCAGCAGACAGAGCGAATGGCTTTGTGACCTTACGCCTAACCGCAACGAGCAATGCGACTTGTTCTTCCACTGATTTTGAAGAAATTACAATCACAATCGATCAAGCGCCAAACGCAACGATTAGTTCTCTTGGAGCTGTTTGTGCTGAAGAACCTTATACGGCGACTACCGTCAATTCAGACGGAAATACAATCGCCTGGACCGAAATTAATGGCAATCATGGAACGTTTATAAATGCAAATTCAGATACCGCTACGTTCAATCAATTTCCTGGAAATCAGGATGATTTTGAGATCCAATTAACGTCCACTACTACGGCGTCTTGTGCACCCTATGTGCAAACGCTTGTCGTGGTTGTACAACCAAAACCAACGGTTGATGTTGTGGATTCAGTTCAGGAAGTCTGTAGTTCAGAACCCTTTATAATTTCTGGTGTCACGGCTACAGGTAATGCGTCTATTTTATGGACCGTTGACGGCACAGGAAGCAGTGTAGGTTTTGGTAATCCAACCGAGTTGAATCCGACGTTTACACCCTCAGCAACACAACTAATTGCGGGACAAGTCGTTTTAAAAGTGACGGCTCTTGCAACAACAGAATGTGGAACTGCCTTTGATGTATCCGATACCATTACATTAAACTTTGATCCAGAACAAACGGTTAGTTTTACCGCTCCGACTTCCATTTGTGAAGGCGATACAATTGCATTAGTTGGATCAGCACCAGATTCCTCAAGTATTTCTTGGTCGACTAGCTCTTCAACTTTGACTTTTGGTTTTGCAGATCCTACCAATTTAAATACCGTTTATACGCCCTCTGCTTTAGATTTAAGTTTAGGACGAGTTACTCTAACGATGACCGGACTTTCTAATACGAATTGTCCAGATGCCACCTACGATTTGGAAGTCTTAATTGAAAAAAATCCAATTGCGGATGCTGGAGGTCCTATATCCATTTGTGAAGGAACGATTTCTTACCAAGTTAATGATGCCTTTGCATTCAATTATGATACTTCTATTTCTACAGATGTCAATTGGTCATTAACAGGTCCTGCAACCATACAAGCAGGGACTCAAAATGATTTAGACCCAGTAATTGTACCAACACCAGGCGCAACAGGGGACATCATTTTAACATTAACGGTTCATGGATTTGATTCTTGTAATACAACAGACACCGATACCAAAACGATTACTATTGTACCTAGTCCGATCGTTGTGGTTCCAACCTCAAGAACTATTTGTGAAGGAGAAACACTCACACTTACAAGCTCGGAAATTTCCGCGTCTAATTATGGGTCAGTCGTATGGACGTCTTCTAACGGATTGGGAACGTTTACACCAAATAATAATTTGGCGACGATTTATACCCCAGCTGCTGGTCAGACTGGAATTGTAAACCTGATTCTTACAGCCCTCTCAACCGATGGTTCTTGTTCAAGCGATTCAAGTCCAGTACAATTGGAAATTATTCCAAAACCGGTGGTCTATGCAGGTATTGATGGTTCTATTTGTGTCAACGAAACGTACACCGTTGTGGGTGCCAGTGTTTTAAATGAATTTACATATACATGGAGTGTGACAGGCCCTGCTCAGATTATTTCTGGAGCGAATACCTTAACCCCTGTAATTACTTCAGATGCCGGAGCGACCGGTACCGCTGTAATGACGTTAACAGCTGTAGGAACTGGAGTTTGTCCAGTTTCAATAACGGATGATTTGTGGGTTGAAATACATGCAGCGCCAGTAGTCGATGCTGGAGTTGATGCCATTCTTTGTGAAGGAACTGCGTCTTACCAACTTGTTGGTTCGGTAGTCGATCCAGTTGCTTCTACAACGTATTTCTGGACCACTTCAAATGGGTCTGGGATCATTCAGATTACGGCTGATCCTTTACAACCGGTTTATATTCCGGGTCCAACAGATTTTAACTCTGCAACAGGATCCAAAGAGATTCAATTTGACCTTACAGCAACGTCTACAAATGGCTGTGCTTCGTCAACAGATTCAATGGTTTTAACGATTTACGCGAATCCAATTGTGAGTGCAGGTCCTGACATTTTTGATGTTTGTGAAAATACAGATGTAATCTTAAGCTCAGCAACTGCTAGTAATTACAGCAGTATCACATGGTCAACTTCAGGAAATGGTACTTTTGATTACTCGAGTAGTACAGTTAATCCGACGTATAGCCTTGGGTCTAATGACATCACCTCGGTGACTTTGACGCTCTCAGCCATGCCAAATGCTGCATGTTCACAAGTCCCCGTTTTGGATACCATGATCATATTTATCAATCAAGATACAACACTCACTGCATCAACAAATGACATCACAATGTGTGGTGCTACATTTACATTGCCAGATTTGATTGATGTCAGCAACGCTACATCTATTCTTTGGACAAATGTTACAGGGGCATCTGGAACGCCTGGCGTTCCCACAAATGTGAATTCAGAAACTCCAAGTTTTACGCCTACAGTCAATGAAATTGCAAATGGCTTTGTTTTATTAAGAGTAGAAACCGTTCCTGAAGCGGGTTGCTCAACTGTTCAAACCGAAACAATTACCGTTAATTTACAACCTAAATTAGAAGTAGAAGCAGGAGCTTCTTTATTATTCTGTGAGGGTGAAGATATCATCGTCTCAGGAAATGGCGCTTTGACTTTAAATGATTCAACGTTTACTTGGTCTCATGATGGAACAGGAAGTATTGAAGCCTCTACAATTAATACCTTAACGCCAAAATATAATCCTGGAATTAGTGAAACAGGGGTCATTACATTAACGCTAACCGCTACAAGTATTGCACCATGTACAGGGGATGTTTTTGATACGATGACCGTCACCATTCAGTCTCAACCAACAGTTACTGTTGGCGCTGACTTTACGATTTGTGAAAGTTCAAATATTAATATTGTTAATACAACTACCACAAATTCAGATACTATAATTTGGACGAGTTCACAAAACAGTGATGGGTCGTCTTCAGGCGCTTATATTAGTGGAGTATTTACCAACGATGCGATCCTGAACCCGAGTTATACACCATCACAAGAAGACATCGATTTAGGCTATGTGTATTTAACGATTAGAGTTTCAAATATTGCGTGTGGGACGTTTGTTACAGATGTCCTGAAAGTGACCATCGCCGATGGTGTTGGGGTCTTTGCAGGAGTTAATGCAACAATTTGTGAATCAGAAACTTCGTATGCATTGTTAGATGCAACTTCTAGTGCGACGTCTGTGACATGGATCAGTTCTGAAAATAGTAATGGAACGTCTTCGGGTACTTATTTGCCTGGTTCATTTACAGACCCAACGGCTGTAAATCCGGAATACAATCCAAGTATTGATGATATAAACAGAGGGTATGTGTACCTCACAATTACTGGGTCAGGAAATAGTAGTTGTCCAGTAGATAGTAGCTTTATGTTATTAAATATAATTAAGAACCCAACGGTTTCTGCAATTGATATTAGCGCTTGTGTTAGTACAACAACTGGAGTCACATTAAACGGATCTGGTACCAATTACGATACACTTACATGGAGTCTTATTGATGGCCCAGGAAATGTTTTAAATGGGGTCTATTTTTCAGGCTTAGCAACTAATATCTCGACTAGTGTAGTGACAAGACTTCGCCTTGTTGCCACTCCACTAGCTGGATGTGCAGACAACGCCGTTCAAGAAATTACGGTGACTACTCAAGCACTTCCATCGGTTGAAGCTGGCGATAATGGTGCCATATGTTATATCCCAGGAAATGCGATTGCTCCTTTTACAATACTTGGAACAGATGTTACAAATGCGAGTTCTATGAGTTGGACGACTTCAGGAAGTTTGTCAGGGAATTTTAACCTAGGAAATCCTGTTGTTTATGAGTCGTTTAGTAACAGTTGTACTCCAGAAGTTTTAACATTAACAGCGACTGGTGTTGGTGCTTGTAGTACAGAATCGATTTCAGATTCTGTAACGCTGACCATCAATTGTACGATTCCAAATTTAGGAGCTATTACAGGAATAGACACCATTTGTCAAGGCAACTTGGGCGTTGTTTATACAGTGCCAGTAAACCCTAATGTAATTACCTATGATTGGCAAGTTCCAACTGGTTCTACAATTGTTTCTGGACAAGGAACCAATTCTATTAGTGTTGATTATGGTCCTACTGCTGTTTCAGGAAATGTTTCTGTAAATGGCGTTAATGGGTGTGGAAGTGGACTAAGTTCTACATTACCAATCACAATAAGCGAATTACCTACAACGAGCATCGTTTCTGGAACACAAACGGTCTGTGAAGGATCGACCCATGTGTATACGACGACTGTAATTCCAAATACAAATTCTTATTTATGGACGTTGCCTAACGGAAGCACCATTTCTACATTAACCAATACAATTTCAATTACGTTTGCTACTTCTTCAGTTTCAGGTAATCTTTCGGTTCAAGGGAATAATTCTTGTGGATTAGGAGCATCCTCTACAGCGATTGCAATCACGGTTGAACCGCAACCCACATTGACCAGTACACTGACGCCACCGTCTATTTGTAGTGACGATACGTTTGGATATGTACCAACATCGGCATTGGCAAGTACTACTTTTAGTTGGACAAGAGCAGTTATCACGGGGATTTCAAATCCGGCAAGTTCTGGAACAGGAATCATAAGCGAATCTTTGACAAATACAAGTTCTGTAACAATTCCAGTCAATTATAATATCATATTGACTTCTGCAGATGGTTGTGTGGATTCAGAAAGTATCACAGTGAACGTTTTTCCAATTCCGGAATTAACATCGGGTGCTCCAATTTCCGCAATCTGTTCTGCAGACATATTCAATCACACTCTTACTTCCAATGTTGCAGGCAACATTAATTGGACAAGACTAAGTGTAACAGGGATTTCTGAACCAGGAACTTCAGGAGTGGATATAATAAATGAATCTTTGACCAATGTGACAAGTGCTCCTATCACTGTGACATATTCGTCTTTACTGCCTACAAATTCTAGTGGCTGTAGTGGATCAGCAATTTCATTTGATTTGATTGTAAATCCAGAGCCAAATGTTGTTCAACCAATTGCACAGAATTTATGTGAGGGAGAGATCTTGAATGTGGATTTTGATACGACTAATACTGGAGGCATTTCAGGGTACACATGGGCCAATGATAATCCTTCAATAGGATTGCCATTAACAGGTTCAGGTGATATTTCGGGTATTACAATGACTAATACTTCTTCTGTCAGTCAAATTGCAAATATAGTGGTGACACCATTGTTTGATAACGGAGGCATCTCTTGTACTGGACCAACAAAAACGGTTATAATTACAATTAACCCAGCCGCTCAAGTTACCCCTGTTTTTTCTGAAACCTTGTGTGATGGAGACAGTACGACGCCAATCACATTTACAACTTCAAATAGTTCAGGTGCAACGACCTATAGTTGGACGAACGATAATACGAGCATTGGATTAGTTGCAGCGGGTTCTACGGATATTGGATCATTTGTGGTCGCTAATACATCTACGATTCCACAAGTTGCAACGATTGTTGTCACACCAACCTATACCTTCAATGGTAAAGATTGTACTGGATCTCCTGAGACATTTACGATTACGGTCAATCCATCGGCTCAAATAGATCAACCGACCTCTCTTATAGTTTGTGAAGACGATATAGTATCTACCATTAATTTCACAACCTTAAATACGGTTGGCACTACGGCTTATAATTGGACGAATGATAATGTTAATATCGGCATTTCAACGGCCAATGGAACCGGCGATATAGGAACATTTACAGCACTAAATTCTACGAGTACTCCACAAGTTGCGACCATCACGGTGACGCCTACCTTTACGTACAATTCAATACCTTGTGTAGGGACTCCGAAGATTTTTACAATTACAGTGAATCCATCCGCTCAAGTGGATCCGATCGGATCACCAACGGTATGTGCAGGCGATTTAACAACAGCCATCAACTTTTCGACGCTTACGACTCTAGGTACAACGACTTATTCTTGGACAAATAGTAATACGACTATTGGTTCTATATTGGCCGCAGGAACAGGAAATATTGCTCCTTTTACAGCTATTAATACAAGCACGATCCCACAAGTTGCAACCATCACTGTAACTCCAACGTTTACATACAACGGAAAAATTTGTTCTGGAAACCCAGAAACGTTTACGATTACAGTTAACCCGACTGCTGAAGTAGATCAACCTTCAAATGAAGTCTTTTGTGAATCCGATGTTGCGGTTATTAATTTCAACTCCTCAAATACTGTGGGGACGACCACCTATGACTGGACAAATAGTAATACTGCTATTGGGTTGACGGCTGTTAGTGGGACTGGATCTTCGATCACATTTACGACGACAAATACAGGAACAACTCCTATCACTTCAACAATTCAAGTAACACCAACATTCAGTTTTAATGGTGTCAGTTGTGTCGGACCTAATAAAGTGTTTACAATTACAGTGAATCCTAATGCTAATATGGTTGCACCTACGTCACAAACGCTTTGTGAAGGCGATTCAACATCAGTGACCTTTGGAACTTTAAATAGTGTGGGTGCCACCACGTACGCTTGGACCAATAACACCCCTAGTATTGGAATCCCTACATCCGGTACCGGCGATATTTCCACATTCACAGTGATTAATACTGGTAACTCACCAATCGTTGCAAGCCTGTCGGTCACTCCGACGTTTACGCATGATGGTCAAACTTGTACAGGGGCCGTTGAGAATTTTACAATCACGGTCAATCCTTCTGCACAGGTTAATCAACCCGTTTCTTTAGTGTTTTGCGACGGAGATGCTGTTGGTGGTACTATTTTTAGTACTTTAAACACTGTAGGTACTACGACCTATAGTTGGACGAATGACAACATTTCAACAGGTCTTAACACTACTAATGGTACAGGTGATGTACCCGCTTTTACTGCCACCAATACAGGAACGGCACCAGTCGTGTCCACCATCATAGTCACGCCTTCTTTTGATAATGGAGGGTTAATTTGTACAGGACCCTCAGAAACGTATACAATCACAGTCAATCCAGTCGCACAGGTAAATGCTCAAGCACCACAAATTGTATGTGATGGAGAAGCAACCAGCTTAACGTTTACATCTGTTAATACAGTAGGTTTTACAACCTATACCTGGGCAAATTCGAATACGAGTATTGGTTTGCCAGCTTCAGGAACGGGAGGTATTCCAACGTTTATAGCATTAAATATAACTGGAACTCCAGTAGTGGCCAATATAACAGTGACTCCTACCTTTACAAATAATGGCTTGTCCTGTTCTGGACCCTCAGAAACGATTACGATTACAGTCAACCCCTCAGGCCAGGTAGATCAGCCAGTTTCTGAAGTTGTTTGTAATGGCGATTCTACAACAGCAGTCAACTTTACGACGACCAACACCACTGGAACGACGACCTTTTCATGGACTAATTCTAATCCAAGTATTGGATTAGGTGCTTCAGGGACAGGAATGATACCTTCTTTTGTTGCTTCTAATACTACAAACACAACCGCAATCGGAACTATTACAGTGACTCCATCCTATGAGTTTGGTGGGGGAAGTTGTGAAGGCATTTCAAAAGTATTTACAATCACGGTCAATCCTGAATCTGAATTCATTCAACCTTTAGCGCAAGTGATTTGCGATGGCGATGCATTCTTTTATAATTTTGATACTGATAATACTGGTGGAACGACCACTTATGCTTGGACAAATAACAATACAGCGATTGGATTGGGAGCTAATGGAGTTGGGAACATCTCATCATTCACAGCAACCAATACAGGTTTAATTCCTTCGGTAGCAACGATACTCGTGACCCCAACTTTTACAAATGGAGGTGTCAGTTGTATCGGCTCAACATTGAGTTTTTCAATCACAGTCAATCCTTCAGCGGATGTTGTTTTACCTACAAGTTTTACGGTTTGTAATACAGCTTCCACAACTTCGGTGAATTTTACTTCGGCCAATAATTCAGGAGCTACAACGTATGAATGGAATAATAATAATCCAAGTATCGGCTTAGCTGCTTCAGGGATTGGAAATATAGCTTCATTTATTGCTATTAATACTGGAAATGTTCCAGTTGTAGCATCTATAGTGGTGACTCCAGTTTATAACAATGCTGGCGCCAGCTGTTCTGGGCTTCCCAAAACATTTACAATCACAGTCAACCCAACTGCAGAAATGAACGCACCAATTCCTCAGGTTTTATGTAACGGGGAAAACACCAACTTAGTAAGCTTGTCTTCTAATAACTTGGGTGGGGTAACCACCTATACTTGGGTAAATAATAACTCAACCATTGGATTAGTTGCAAATGGAACAGCCAATATTGGGTCTTTCACAGCGGTTAATACTGGTTTTTCTCCGATTGTAGCAACGGTTATAGTCACTCCAACATACACAAATGATTCTGTATCATGTGATGGACCTCCGGAAACATTTACGTTCACAGTGAATCCGAGTGCTCATGTGATTCAGCCGTCAGATCAAACCATTTGTACAGCTGGTCTCACAACGGAAGTTAATTTTAATTCTTCAAACACGCTTGGGACAACGACTTACACTTGGACGAATAACAATACAAGCACAGGCTTAGGAGCGAGTGGTTCAGGAACTATTTTACCCTTTACGGCACTAAACACTGGATTGTCTCCAAATGTGTCTACAATCACAGTGACTCCAATATTCACGTATGACGGGGTGGCATGTAATGGAACTCCAAAAGATTTCCTAATCTCCGTGAATCCATCATTGGATATCGTTCCACCAGCCGATCAGTCATTATGTGACGGACTGACGACTGCAGCAGTTATTTTTTCATCTAATAATACAGGTGGGACCGTAAATTATTCTTGGATTAATGATAATACCTCTATTGGACTTCCACCAAGCGGTTCAGGAGATATCTCACCATTTTTAGCGGTCAACTCAGGGGCAACGCTACAAACCGCAACGATTACTGTAACAGCATCCTATTCGAATGCTGGACAGACTTGTGATTCAACAGAAACATTCTTAATTTCTGTGAGTCCTAGTCCTGTGGCGACGATTTCTGGATTAAATAATTATCTAGTTTGTGAGAATGATACACCGCCTTTTATCACTTTTGAAGGATCAAATGGAACGGCACCCTATACGTTTACATATCAAATAAACTCAGATCCAGTTCAGCAAGTCGTTTCAAGTGGAACTTCAAATACTGCAACAATTTCTGTATCAACAATTAATTCTGGTACTAATGTCATTACGCTATTAAGTGTGTCTGATTCATCAACACCAACGGCTTGTACGTCCACTAATATTACATTACCAAATGAGGCTTTTGTTGATGTTCAGGAGCAAGGCACGATTATACCGCAGGATTCAAGTACGGTCAGTCAAGTTGTGTGTCAAGACACGGCGATTGCTCCAATTGTTTTTGATATCGGTGGTTCAGCCACAAGCGCGTTTGTAACAGGGTTACCTTCAGGGTTAATTCCTTCTTTTGACCCAGCACTCAACCTTTTAACAATCAGTGGAAACCCAACCAGTTCGGGAACCTTTAACTATGTCGTTAATACCGCAGGTTCGACCAACGGATGTAACTCTTCCTATGGCGGCACTATTATTGTCAATTCAAATGATGTCATTACAGAGTTAACACCAACGACAATCGATCAAGAGTTATGTGAATGTGACACACTTGCACCAATATCCTACAATCTAGGAGGTGGCGCAACAGGTGGAGATGTTCAATTTACACCAAGTATGCCTGTTGGAATTACGTGGTCGATTGCATCAAACATCTTAACCATTTCTGGTGCTTCATGTGAGATAGGGACTTTCAATTATACAGTTAATTCTTTTGGAATTTGTAGTGCAGACACCTATGGTGGGACGATTGAAATAAAAGAGAATTCTATCATTACATTAGTTTCTGGAAATCCAGATCCAATCGTTTGTGAGGGAAGTGCTTTTGCAACTCCAATTCAATATGCAATTTCTCCGACAACGGCTACATTGGTGATGACTCCAACAATCCCAGGGGTAAGCTTTAACCCTACAACCGGAATTATTTCTGGTGCACCGACACTAAGTGGTGTCTACAACTATTCAATTAGTTCTGGAACGGGTTGTAGCAATACAATGACAGGCGTTATTTCTGTGAATCCAGATCAGGATATATCATTTATTTCAACAAATAACACTCAAGTTACTTGTCAGAATTCACCAATTGATCCGATTGTATTCTTAGTATCTTCTGGAGTAGATGATGTCACTATTTCACCAGCACTACCATTGGGAGTTAACTATACGGTTAATTCAGGAATTATTACTATTTCTGGAACACCAACAAACTTTATGAGTGTTGCCCAAAATTTCATCGTCACGACCATCGGTTCTTGTGGTATTTCGAAATCGGAATCTTTTACACTAGAGGTTAGACAAGAGGCTACAATAACGGTCACAAGTGACGTAAGTACAATCAACCAAGCCATTTGTCAAAGTGGAAGCATTGAACCAATTACGTTTACGATTGGCGGTGGTGCTACAGGGATTGAAACGGTTAATCTACCCGATAATCTAGTCCTAGACTTTGATGCTGGAACGGGAGTATATACAGTTTCAGGAACACCCGTTGGCTTTGGAACTTTCAATTTCAATATAGTAACCACAGGTTGTGTTGCGACACAATTATTTTCGGTAACAAATATAAACACGAATGTTTCAATAGAACTAACATCGGCTGTAGGAACCGATGATCAGTTATTGTGTCAGTCGAATTTTAGTGCGCCGATTACGCCTATAGTCTATACCTTAACTGGTGCGACAGGCGTGACTGTAACAGGGCTACCAACAGGCTTAAATCCTGTTTTTGATGTAACCACAGGTCAGCTTGTTATTTCTGGAACACCAATAGAATCAGGAGAATTTAATTATGCAATTACAACCTTGCCGTGTGCTCGAATAAAAACAGGAATGATCAAGGTCTCAACGCCAATTGCATTTTTTGATGAACAAGTCACTCAAGTTTCTTGTACTGGCGAAGATGATGGATCGATTTCAATTGATATTAGAGGTGGAGCAAGTGTCGGTGGTTTGTATGCTATTACATGGTCTGGACCTAACGGATTTCAGCAAAATCAAGCCACAATTACGGGGCTTGAACCTGGAGTTTATACAATTTCTGGAACGGATATTTTAGGCTGTGCGATCCCAACAAAATCGTATGTTATTGCTGATGTTCAACCTGTTGAAATCTCATTACTTTCAACGTCTAATGTTACTTGTAATGGAAGTTTAGGCTGTGCAGATTTTGATTTTACAGGGGGTACAGGAATTTATACGAGTTTCTTGCTAGAGTATCTAGATCCTTCTTCAGAGACATTAACGCCAATAACCGTCGCAAATAATAATTATTTTAATATTTGTGACCTAAGGGCTGGTTTGTACTATTTAACAATTGAAGACAGTAATTCATGTGCATCAGTGCCTTATTTGTTTACAATATTTGATTACAGTTCACTGACCATTGAATCGGTAGAATTAGATGATTCGTTATGTACGGATGCTCCAGGAAATGTTAGAATCAAAGTGGCTAGTTTGGATCCAAGCTTGGCGTTCTATTACAATAATGTTTTAGTACCTCACCTGTACTTAGGAGATTCAATGTATGAATTAGCAATCAATAACCCAACGGCTCCTTCAGGGATCATCAAAGTTAAAAACGATCAAGACTGTTGGAATACGATTTCTGTGAGTACACCAATTGAATCCCCAGGCTTTGAATATACATCCCTTAACTTTGTGACCTATAATGCAATCGATGTTAATGAAAGTATTGAGTTTACCAATACAGTGGATCTAAATGACATTCCTGCTGAGTACGATTATATTGTCTGGGACTTTGGAGATAACTCGCCTTTTAAAGTATTCTTTAATCCAGAAGACATTGTTCCTAACGCTGACGGAGATAGTTTTAAAACGGTCTTTCATACCTATACAATTGATGGTGTTTATACAGTAACGCTCACCGTCTTTAATAGTCTTGGATGTTCACGAGTCGAAACTCAAATCATCAGTGTAGGTCGAGGTGCAAATATTATGACACCAACAGCCTTCTCACCAAACAATGATGGGATTAACGATTTGTTTAGAGCGTCATTAATTGGCTTTACTGAAGTGTCCATGTTTGTATATGACAACTGGGGTAATATTGTTTACGAAATTACTTCGGAAGTTAATGCCTTAGATGCAGATTGGGGATGGAATGGTTTAGAAAAAGGGAATGATGAACCGATAAACGGTAATTATAAATACTTCGTAATCGCAACAACTATAGAAGGAGAAGTTGTTGAGAAAACAGGTCAACTGATGCTTATAAAATAATACAGCTATGAAATTGAAATCTATATATATACTTACCGTAATTTTTGTTTCCAATATTGGATTTGCTCAGGACAATGCAATAAAAAACCAGAATAAAATCATGGGTGCTCAAAACCCCAGTTTTTACGCCTTTGGAGACTCCTCCAAAGCGGGAGTGCTGACGGGTTCGGAAGGATTTAGTGATGCCAGTAAAATTGAAACTAAATTTGCCTTTATAAATCATTTCTTTAGAGATAACGATTTTTCATTGGCTTTAGATGTCAAAACAGTCGATGTGACGAGTCTTGGGTATTCCGTATCAAGTGCTAATTTGCACTACATCTATAGAACTCAGTTGAATTACAAATGGACATTTAATCCATCGGTATCGATAGGATATGGAAATAATTCCTTAAACTACAACAATTTAGTTTTTGAAGATCAAATTAATGTATTGACTGGAAGTATCGCTGGAGTTACAGTGGATCCTGTGAATATTGATGGAAAAATTAATTATTTTGATTTAGCAGCAGGATTTACGGTTCGTAATAATGAGAATTTATTTTTTGGTCTTAATGCCAAACATTTGAATACACCCGATACTTCTTTTAATTCTACAGCGAATAATAAGAAAGCTTTAATGATTTCCTTACAAGCCGGGTATGAATATGATCTAAACCCTTACGGACAAGGAATTTTACCAGCATTTTCCTATTTATATTTATACAACTCCTTTACCATGCAGGCTGCGAAATCAAGAATAGATCTTTATCAAGAAGTGATATTAGGTAATATTTCGCTTGGATTAAATCAGCATGTTAATAATTACGAAGGTATTACAATATCACAATTTGGGACCTCTCTTAGTGTTTTTGTTGAACAAATTGAATTTGGAATTAATTATTCTATTGATATGGTGGCTTCAGGGCCAGCGGGGACGGATTTTAATAGTTTTGAATTATACATTACATTTGATTTTAACCCTGATAACAAGAACAAAAGAGGAAACAACAGCCGTTTCTATGGATTGTAAGATAAAGTTGACTTGGGTATAATGTATCTATTGATACAGTATTTTTGTAAAAATCCAGTTTTATAGTTAATCTTGTAATTCGTTTCTCCGATAAAAGAGTTAATTTATAAAGTCATGCCATCAAACCCCTTGTTGTCTATTGTGATCCCTGTATTTAATGAGCAGTTCAATGTAAGGCCCTTAGTCGATGCAATTGAAAATCATTTATCTGAATACACCTACGAACTTATTTTTATAGATGATTGTTCAACTGATAACAGTCTCCAGTCCATACAATCAATTTCAAACCCAAATCTCATTCTAATTGCTTTTGATCAAAATAAAGGACAAAGTTCGGCACTCTCTGCGGGGATTCAGCGTTCCCGTGGTACGTATATAGTAACCATGGATGGGGACCTTCAAAATGACCCTAAGGATATTCCTAAAATGGTGTCTCTAATTCAAAATGGAAATTGGGATATGGTGATCGGTGTTCGAGAAAACCGACACGATTCCGTGCTTAAAACTCTGCCCTCCAAAATTGCGAATTACATCATCAGAAAAACCACTAGACTCCAAGTGTCGGATTCAGGCTGTGCGCTTAAGGTGATGACCTCCAAAACCGCAAAGAACATTCCTTTGTACGACGAATTACATCGCTTCATGGCACTTCATGCACATTTCGACGGGGCACGGATCAAAGAAATCCCAATCATTCACCATCCACGAATCTATGGAGTTTCTAAATATGGCTTGGAACGAACCTTTAAAGTATTGAAAGATTTAGTGTCGATTATATTTAAACACAAATACTCCAAATTCAATGGAGTAGGCGCTTAGTTCAAAACAATCGACCTGTTTCAAAAAATTATAGTAATTTTAGAACCTCTATGGATCTAACAACACCAACGATCAAAATAATTGAATGCCCCCGTGATGCTATGCAAGGCATTAAGGCGATGATCCCAACGGCTCAAAAAGTTCAGTACCTTCAATCGCTTCTGCGTGTAGGGTTTGACACCATTGATTTTGGCAGTTTTGTATCGCCGAGAGCCATCCCTCAAATGGCCGATACGGCCCAAGTGCTGGCACAGTTAGATCTTAGGAACACCCAAAGTAAATTATTAGCAATAGTCGCCAATAGCCGAGGTGCTTTAGCCGCCGCTTCTCATAAAGAAATTGATTTTTTAGGCTATCCGTTTTCGATTTCCGAAAATTTTCAGATGCGAAATACGCACAAAACAATTACCCAATCTATTGACACCTTACAAGAAATCTTAACCATTGCAGAGGCTCACGATAAACGAGTGGTGGTGTATATATCAATGGCTTTTGGAAATCCGTATGGCGATCCATGGAATGTGGATATCGTAGGGGAGTGGACTCAACGCTTAAATGCGATGGGGGTCGAAATCCTTTCATTAAGTGATACGATTGGGAGTTCCACTTCAGATTCTATTTTTTATTTATTTTCAAATTTAATCCCTGCTTACCCGCATATTGAATTTGGAGCCCATTTACATACCAATCCTTTACATTGGCACCCCAAAGTTGAGGCTGCATACAAAGCCGGATGCCGTCGTTTTGATGGTGCTATACAGGGCTTTGGAGGCTGTCCGATGGCCAAAGATGAATTGACAGGCAATATGCCAACAGAAAAACTGCTCTCGTATTTTACAGCTCAAAAGGCAGAGACCAATTTAAATGCGCTAAGCTTTGAAAGTGCTTATAACGAAGCCACAAAAATATTTTCAGTGTACCATTAAAAAAAAGAGCCGTTAGTTTTCTAGCGACTCTTTTTATGGATTTTTTTTTAGAACCTAAAGTCTAAGCCTCCGTAGATCCCAAAAGGATGTCCTGGGCGTAATCCCGCGGGCACTTTAGCAACGGCATAGGTTTCATCTAAAAGATTTATCATTTTTGCAGTGATACTCAATGTTTTTGAAACATGGTATTTTCCTGCAAAATCGATGATAAAATTAGACGTAATACCATTAGAAGAGTTGACTGCATCTGCACTGGCCTCGGTCTTAAAGGCACCATTTAAACGGCCACTTAAGTTGAGCTCAAACTTCGCATGTTCTAAGGATATAGAGGTATTAAACTGATGTTTGGCAATATAAGGTAACTCGTCACCACTTTGAACTTCGCCCCACAAACCGTCATCACTTCCAAAACTATTTAAAAATTCAGTATCTGTAAACGTGTATCCAAAAGTAATAGGTAAGGCATAAGACGTGTTATTTTGGAGTAGGTCATAATTTAAAAGTAATTCAATCCCTTTCACACCCACTTCTCCAGCGTTAAATTGCTCTAATGATCCTGTGCCACCTGAAGCTGCTAAGTCACTTCCCAATAAGTTGCTGTAATCGTTATAAAACCCAACAACTTCTCCTCTCAATCCTTTGATATTGAACCTTGATCCAAGTTCGTAATTGATGCTTTCTTCGGATTCTTGTCCAACCGTATTTCCAGGAGGTGAAAAGCCTTTATGTACACCACCAAATAATGAAGTTGAATTGTTTAATTTATAATTGAACCCAATTCCAGGAATAAAAATAGAAACTTTATTTTCTCGAGTCGAAAGATCACTTCCTGTTCTATCAAAATCATTTGATCCAAAATTATCTCTTCCTAACACGATATCTTCATAACGTAACCCAGGAGTTATGGTCATATTATTAAATTTTAATTTATATAAAATAGACCCTGCAAATGCACTTGCTTTACTAATTCGATTGGCGTCACTTCCGGGAGTTCCAGCGGAAGTTAAATTCATCTGGCCATCCGTAATACTGTATCCATCTTTCCACTGAAAACGGTCTTCTTCATCATAATGATATCGTAAACCAATTTCAACATCATGAAATATAGTATTACTGTTCCAATGGAAGTCCAATTTAGTTTGAATTCCTTTTGATAAATACTTTCTATTGTTTGCTTTTAGAACTAATGCGTCCGCATTTGAATCTGAAGTCCCATTAATAATATTCATATAACTTGAGTAGTCCATAGGAGTTTCAAGTATTTTAGAAATTTTCTCTTTGTTGCCATCAAAAACTACATCATTCAGTTTGTACCAATTTCGTGAAAAATCGTTATGATAAGCATTGCTCGTAATTCTAAACACTTTAGAAATATCTATTTTATGGGTCATCATAAATTGAAGATGCTCATTAGTCATTTGATCTTTTTGAGACGCTGCATATCGATCGAATGGATTGGTCTTGAAATCTTCGGTAGTTAAACCAAGGTAGGTCACATTAGAAGTTTCCTCTGAATATTGAAATTTAAATTCTAGAGATTGTTTATATTTAGATTCTTGATTACTGTTAAGCCTTAACTTAGCCACTACATCATTTTTATCAAAACCTGTATTGCCACCTTTCGGTACGTTTTTAAAGCCATCCGAGTTGTTATTTAGATATTCAACTAAATACCCAATATTGGTTTTAGAATCTCCTATTTTTAAGTGGGTTTGACTTGTATTGAAACTTCCATAATTTGTTTCGATACGCCCACTAAATTGGTTTGGTATTTGAGTGCTTACCAAATTTAGAGCACCACCTGTTGTAAAAGGTCCGTACTGTATTTGACTGCTTCCTTTTAAAATTTCTACAGCTTGCATCCTGGCAACTGAAGGAAAATAATAGGCTGCAGGTGCACTGTAGGGTGCAGGTGCAATTAAGACGCCATCTTCCATGATAGATATTTTTGCACTACGCTCTGGAGAGGTTCCACGAAGGCTGATGTTTGGACGTAAACCAAAACCATCTTCTTCATAAATATTCACCCCAGGTACCGAGCGCAAAACTCTATTAATATCAGAATGTGAAAATTTTTCTAATTCTTTTGGTGAAATATAGAATGACGATCCTGTCCTGTTTTTGGCTTCATATTTACTCCCAAAAATGACTTGTGAGTTAATAAAAACGGGTTCCAGTTTTTGTAAAGAGTCAACAGACGTTGTTTTCGTCAATTCTTGTGCGTTTAAACATCCTATAACTATTAAGGCGAGTGAGGTGATTGTATTCTTCATTTTATTTAGACTGATTAAAAATAAGGTTTAATTTCAGCCGCAAAGTTACAAACGAATTTTAGATTCACAAAGCTTATTTAGAATAAATAAACATAAAAAAATTAAAAGATTGATAAAGAGTTGTTTAACGTGTAAAAAAAACATAAAAACATATCTATTATTTAATAAATGACCACATAAAAAGCGGAATTCCTGCAAATAATAAGAGGGCTAAATCTTTATTTTTTAAAAAACAGAACGATATCTACTATTCAAGTGAAAAAAGCCTTAAATTTGCTTGCAATTATAAGCTAATTGCTATGAATGCACATCTATCCAAAATTGTCGGCGAAGGTCTTACTTACGACGACGTCCTTTTAATCCCAGCATATTCCGAAGTTTTACCACGTGACGTGAGTATTAAATCGAAATTCACTAAAAACATATCGTTGAACGTCCCTATTAGTTCTGCGGCAATGGATACGGTTACCGAAAGTAAAATGGCAATAGCCATGGCACGAGAAGGTGGAATAGGCGTGTTGCACAAAAATATGACCATAGAGCAACAAGCCATTAAAGTTCGAAAAGTTAAACGTGCCGAAAGTGGTATGATTATCGATCCAGTGACCCTCCCCTTGACAGCGACCGTGAGAGATGCTCAAATGAGTATGAAAGAACACAGTATTGGAGGAATTCCAATCATTGATAAAGAAGGCTATTTAAAAGGAATCGTCACCAATCGTGATTTAAGATTCGAAAAAGAAAGCGATCGTCTTATTACAGAAATCATGACTTCTGAAGATCTAGTAACCACTTCTGAAGGCACTTCTTTACAACAAGCGGAAGTCATTCTTCAAAAGAAAAAAATTGAAAAATTACCAGTGGTCGATGCCGATTTTAAACTCGTTGGACTCATCACTTTTAGAGATATTACGAAATTAACCCAGAAACCAATTTCCAATAAAGACCATTACGGTCGCTTACGAGTGGCTGCTGCTATTGGAGTGACCCAAGATGCAGTAGAACGGACGGCTGCTTTAGTAAAAGCAGGCGTTGATGCGGTTATTATTGATACCGCCCATGGACATACCAAAGGTGTGGTAGCTGTCTTAAAATCGATTAAATCAAAATTTCCTGACCTCGATGTGGTCGTTGGAAATATAGCCACAGCGGAAGCTGCTAAATATTTGGCCGATGCTGGAGCGGATGCTGTTAAAGTAGGAATAGGGCCGGGCTCAATCTGTACAACACGTGTTGTCGCAGGGGTTGGATTTCCACAATTTTCTGCCGTATTAGAAGTAGCTGCCGCACTAAAAGGATCTGGCGTTCCAGTCATTGCCGATGGAGGCATTCGATATACAGGCGATATTCCCAAAGCAATCGCCGCAGGTGCAGACTGTGTGATGTTAGGATCGCTGCTCGCTGGAACCAAAGAATCTCCAGGTGAAACCATTATTTATGAAGGTCGAAAATTCAAGTCTTATAGAGGAATGGGATCTGTAGAAGCCATGAAAGAAGGAAGTAAAGATCGTTATTTTCAAGATGTTGAGGATGATATTAAAAAATTGGTTCCCGAAGGAATTGTTGGACGTGTGCCCTACAAAGGCGACCTTTATGAAAGTGTGCATCAATTTATTGGTGGACTTCGTGCTGGAATGGGCTATTGTGGCGCAAAAGACATTCAAACTCTAAAAGAAACAGGTCGATTTGTCAAAATCACTTCGTCAGGGATTAGCGAAAGTCACCCTCATAATGTGATGATTACTAAAGAATCGCCCAACTATTCGAGATAATAAATTGATTTTTTAAGACATCGGAATTATACACTTGTATTCTTCCTTATATTTAGTATTTTTGCTAGACTCAAAATTCATATCATGCAAAAATATTTTATCTCATTAAGCATATTCTGCTTTTCATTTTTCATTTCAAACGCACAAATTTCTGATAGCGATTCCCTACTTACAATTTCAAACCAAGCTGTTTTGGCGAATGAATTTGTCAGAGTTTACAATAAAAATTTAAACCTTGTACAAGACGCTTCACAAAAGGATTTAGATTCGTATTTAGAATTATTTATTAATTACAAATTAAAATTAGTTGAAGCAAAAAATTTGGATTACGATAAAGATCCTACCTATTTAAAGGAATTTAGTTCTTATAAAAATCAACTAACAGACGCTTATTTAACAGATAAAAAAGTGACCGATGCTTTAGTTCGTGAAGCCTATGAGCGAACCAATAACGAAGTCAAAGCACAGCATATTTTAATATTAGTGGATGAGGTCGAAACCGATACTTTGGAAGCGTACTCAAAAATCGAAAAACTAAGAGAACGTTTTATAAACGAAGATTTTGAGTCCCTAAAAAAGGAACTCCACAATGGGAAATCTGTTTTTGTTGAAGATTTAGGCTATTTTTCTGCCTTTAAAATGGTGTATAATTTTGAATCGGCGGCTTATTCGACCAAGGTCGGCGAAGTTTCTAGCCCATTTCGAACCCGATTTGGATTCCATATTGTAAAAGTTTTAGAAAAACGAAAGTCAAGAGGGCAGGCTGAGGTCGCTCATATTATGATTACAAACCAACAAAAAGACAGTACACTCGTCCCTAAAGATCGCATCCAAGAATTACATCGATTATTGCTTCAAGGCGAAGACTTTTCAGAATTAGCAAAACAATTCTCAGATGATAAAAGCTCTTCAAGTCTTGGGGGTAAACTCAAACCATTTAAGTCTGGTCAAATCAATTCTGAAATTTTTGAAAACACTGCTTTTGGACTGACCAATAAAGAAGACATATCTCAACCAATACAAACTAAGTTTGGATGGCACATCCTCAAACTTATAGATCGTAAATCGGTAGAACCTTTTGAATCCTTGAAACCTGAGCTAGAAACCCAAGTCGGAAAAGATTCGCGTTCTCAGCTTATAAAAGCTAAAATGCTTGAACAACTAATCGCGGACTACCAACTTTCAAATCAAAATCCTAATGCAGAAAACATTGAATCGAACCTTTCCTTTAATTCGACTCAAAACGTTTGGGAGTTTTCTAATAATTTTGATACAACTCAACCTTTTTTAACCATTCAAAATAAAACGTATGGTTCTCAAGACTTTTTGGAGTATTTGAATAAAAATCAAAGAGCAGTTAAGAAAGATTGGCCAATAAATGTGATCGTTCAAAAACAATATGCTTCGTTTTTAGAACAATCGGTATTTCAATACAAAAGAGACAATCTTGAAAATGAAAATCAAGAATTTGCTAATATTATCAACGAATACAGGGAAGGATTGTTGTTATTTGAATTGATGCAAGATAAAATTTGGGATGGTGCTAAAAATGATAGCATCGGATTGCAAACGTTTTATAACGAAAACAAACAAAATTACGTTTGGCCTGATAGAATTGAGGGGTCGGTAGCACGTTCTAGTGATTCTAAATACATCAAAAAAGTATTGAAATACTGGAAAAATAACAAGACGAATCAAGTGATCGACGAAGCTCTTAATGAAGCACAACAAAACGTCATATTTTCTAACGGCGAATTAGAAATAGGGCACTCTGCATTACCAAAAAGTTTTGAGTTCAAAACAGGACTTTCTAAAGTGATTAAGGAAAACGCTAACTATTACGTTGTCAATGTGACCGAATTAAAGCCTTCAATTCAAAAAACATTCGAGGAAGCTAAAGGGCAACTGATTTCTGATTATCAAACCGAATTAGAATTGAAATGGATTCAAGAATTGCGCTCTAAATACACTGTTAAAGTTAACCAAGACGTATTATCGAAAGTGAAATTATTAATCTCAAATTAATTTGAAATATATCATTGGTCTTAGCTGTTTATTTTTTTTGGGTTGTCATAACCCCAAAAGGAATAGTGAAGAAATTCTGTTAGCTCGAGTTAATGATGCTTTTTTTTATAAATCAGATATTGATTTTCGTTTTATGGAAGGCCTTTCAAAAGAAGATAGTCTTTTTCAAGTACAAACATTGATCAATAATTGGGCCACCAAACAATTACTAATTGATGGTGCCGTTTTAAACTTGGGACAAGAAACTCAACAAGAATTTGAACAACTCGTTCAACAATATAAAAGTGATTTATACACGTCCTCTTACTTGGAGGCTTTAGTGAAAAAAAATATTGACACTCAGGTTTCTGAATTAGAATTGAAAACTATCTATGATCAAAATAGAGAACTTTTTATTTTAAAAGAAGATCTAGTCAAACTACGTTACATCAATGTAAATGCCTCGGTATCAAATATCAAAGAAGTCACCAAGCGATTCAAACGGTTTAATAATGAGGATAAAATCATATTAGATTCTATTTCGTTAGAGTATACTTCTTATTTTTTGAATGATTCAACATGGATAAAATCAGATTTAGCAATTTCTAAAATAAAACCATTACAACTAGGGTTTAATCGGTTACTGTTAAAAAAACCTAATTTTGTACAACTCAAAGATTCTTTAGGCCTATATTTGATGCGGATAAATACGTATCTCGAACGTGGCAATTTAGCTCCTTTAGAATATGTTTTACCAACCTTAAAACAAATAGTAATTAATAAACGAAAGCTGAAACTTATCAAACAGCTAAAAAGTGATATTGTCAATGATGCCATTAAAAATAAAAAATTTGAAATTTATAATTAAGTCTTACGTCTTAGCGTTTTGTTTTTTGACGTCTTTCTCTTCATTTTCACAAGAAATTATTGAAGACGAAAAAGTCGAAACCCCACAGCCAACCGTGGTCGATTCTGTTCAACGTATCAAATTAGATGGTGTGAATGCAGTGATTGGAGATTTTGTAATTCTTAACTCCGATATCGATAAACAATTCACCCAACTAGAAGCCGGTGGGATATCTATAGAAGACATTTCTCGCTGTCAATTATTTGGTAAGCTTTTAGAAGATAAGCTCTATATGCACCATGCAATTCAAGACAGTCTTGAAGTGAGTGATGTTGAAATTAAATCCTATGTCGACCAGCAATTACAAGGCTTTGCAGAGCAAATTGGATCCATGGAAAAGTTGGTTGCTTATTATAAAAAATCATCTGAAAAACAACTTAGAGATGATATGTTTGAGCTGAATAAAAACAATAAATTAGCGGCGCTGATGCAACAAAAAATTGTCGAAGAGATCGAAGTGACTCCAGAAGAAGTTCGTCAGTTTTTTAATACCATTCCAGAAGACCAACGCCCGCTTTTTGGAACCGAAATGCGAGTAGCTCAAATTGTAGTGATCCCTAAAACAACTAAAGTTGAAGTTGATAAAGTCATCAATCGTCTCAAAGAATTTAGAGCTGATGTCTTAGATAATGGTGCCAGTTTCACCACCAAAGCCGTGCTTTATACCGAAGACCCAGGGTCTAAACGAACTGGTGGAAAATACACTCTCAATAGGAAACGCCCTGTAATGGCCAAAGAATTTAGGGAAGTTGCATTTTCACTTCAGGAAGGTGAAGTTTCGGAGCCTTTTAAAACCGATTTTGGGTATCATATCATTCAACTCGAAAAAATTAGAGGCCAAGAATATGATGTAAGACATATATTATTACGTCCCAAAACAACTGCCGATGCGGTTCAAGATGCCAAAGAAAAACTAGAAAAAGTTAGAAAAAGTATTGTCGCAGGTGATATTACTTTTGAAGATGCAGCTAAAGAAGCGAGTGACGAAAAAGAAACTAAATTTGATGGGGGGCAGCTACGAAATCCAGAAACACAAGACTATAATTTCGAACTTACAAAAATGGATCCAGAGTTGTACTCGCAAATCCAAAACCTAAAAGACAACGAGGTAAGTCCTGTTTTAAATGATGAAGATCGTATCAATCCAATCAAATTTAAAATCGTTACAGTGACTGGTAGAGTTGATGAGCATGAGGCGAATTTTGCTCAAGATTACCTTAAAATTAAAGCACTAGCACTTCAAGAAAAACAATTAAATGCCATCGCAAAGTGGCAAGAAGAAAAAATACTAGATACCTATATTAAAATTAACGGTGCGCTTCGCGACTGTGACTTTAATAACAATTGGTTTAAAAATTAAATAGTTACAAGATGTCAGATGTTGAGTCTTTAAAAGAATTGCTTAAAAAATACCAGACTTTAAAACAAGAAATTTCTAAAGTCATTGTAGGTCAAGACGCTGTTATTGAGCAAATTTTAATTTCGATATTTTCAGGTGGTCACTCCTTATTGGTTGGCGTCCCTGGATTGGCTAAAACCCTCATGGTAAACACAATTTCGAAAGCCCTTGGGTTAGATTTTAAACGCATTCAATTCACACCCGATTTAATGCCGAGTGATATTTTAGGCAGTGAAATATTAGATAACGATCGTCAATTCAAATTCATAAAAGGTCCTATTTTTTCAAATATCATCTTGGCCGATGAAATTAACCGTACTCCACCAAAAACCCAAGCAGCGCTTTTAGAAGCGATGCAAGAGCGGTCGGTGACTGTTGCAGGGCACCATTATAAACTCGATGCGCCTTACTTTGTATTGGCAACTCAAAACCCCATTGAACAAGAGGGGACCTACCCGTTGCCTGAAGCTCAGTTAGATCGTTTCATGTTCTCAATTAACCTTACTTATCCAAGTTTTGAAGAAGAAGTACAAGTTGTTAAATTAACAACTTCGAGCGCACAGTCTGATGTTGAGGTTGTTTTTTCTGCGAATGAAATTTTGGAATTTCAGGCACTTATTCGAAAAATTCCAGTGGCTGATAATGTAATTGAATATGCAGTTAAAATGGTTGGTAAAACCCGTCCAAATTCTTCTGAAGCACTTCCACTAATTAAGCAGTATGTGGATTGGGGTGCAGGTCCTAGAGCGTCGCAAAATCTAATATTAGCCGCCAAAACTTTTTCCGTTATTAAAGGGAAATTTTCTCCAGACATCGAAGATGTGCAAGCCGTTGCCATTAGTATTCTTCGTCACAGAATTATCAAAAACTATAAGGCAGAAGCCGATGGTATTTCAGTAGAGACCATTATTGAAAGTTTATTCTAAACGTAGTATTATCTATTTTTTTGTAATTTAAAGTCTTTTTATCTGATAATAATTTATTTTTTTAAACTGAATTCAGGTTTTAATTAAATTATATTCATAAACTCGTCTTATTCACTTTTTAATTGAATATAATTTTATTTAATTCGTACTTTTACGAACGATTATTACGAAATAAAATTATTCATTATTATGGCTTTCGATATAAATATTATTAAAGAAGTGTACCGTCAAATGCCGGAACGCATCGAAAAAGCACGTCAACTCGTTGGACGTCCACTTACCTTATCTGAAAAAATTCTTTACAGTCACCTTTGGGACGACAATGCTACAAAAGCATATGAGCGTGGAAAAGATTATGTAGACTTTGCCCCTGATAGAATTGCCTTACAAGATGCAACGGCACAAATGGCGTTATTGCAATTTATGCAAGCGGGTAAAACTAAGGTAGCAGTACCTACTACGACACATTGTGATCACTTAATTCAAGCAAAAAATGGAGCCGGAACCGATTTACAAAGTGCTTTAAACACGAGTAATGAAGTTTTTAACTTTTTAGAATCAGTCTCAAACAAATACGGATTAGGATTTTGGAAACCAGGTGCAGGAATTATTCACCAAGTAGTCCTAGAAAATTATGCGTTTCCTGGTGGAATGATGATTGGAACCGATTCGCATACCGTAAATGCGGGTGGATTGGGAATGATAGCCATTGGTGTGGGTGGTGCAGACGCTGTAGATGTGATGGCCGGGATGGCTTGGGAATTAAAATTTCCAAAATTAATAGGTGTAAAACTAACGGGTAAACTTTCTGGTTGGACTGCACCCAAAGATGTCATTTTAAAAGTCGCAGGAATTGTTTCTGCAAAAGGAGGAACTGGAGCCGTAGTAGAATATTTTGGTGAAGGTGCTATCGGAATGTCATGTACAGGAAAAGGAACCATTTGTAATATGGGAGCTGAAATAGGAGCAACCACTTCTACTTTTGGTTATGACGAATCGATGGAACGTTATTTACGTGCTACCGAGAGAGCCGATGTTGCAGATGCTGCAAATACAGTCAAAGAACATTTAACTGGAGATGCTGAAGTCTATGCAAATCCAGAAAATTATTTTGATCAAGTCATTGAAATCAATTTATCAGAGTTAAGTCCTTTATTAAACGGTCCTTTTACGCCAGATTTATCTACAAAAGTAGGTTCAGACATGAAAGCTATTGCAAATAAAAATGATTGGCCTTTAAAAGTTGAATGGGGATTGATTGGATCTTGTACGAATTCTTCATACGAAGATTTATCAAGAGCAGCTTCTATAGCTCAACAAGCCTTAGATAAAGGTTTAGGGATCAAAGCTGATTTTGGAATCAATCCAGGTTCTGAAAAAGTACGTTATACAGCAGATAGAGACGGAATCTTAAGTGTGTTTGAACAATTAGATGCAAAGATTTTCACCAATGCTTGTGGTCCTTGTATTGGGCAATGGGCACGCTATGAAGATCCTAAAAACGCACCTAAAAACTCAATCATTCATTCTTTCAATAGAAACTTTGCAAAACGTGCAGATGGAAATCCAAACACACATGCATTTGTGGCTTCACCAGAAATGGTGGCTGCAATTACCATTGCAGGTCGTTTAGATTTTAATCCTATGACAGATTCTCTAATTAATAAAGAAGGTGAAAAGGTGATGTTAGACGAGCCAACGGGATGGGAATTACCTCCAAAAGGTTTTGAAGTAAAAGATGACGGATACCTTGCTCCCGAAGACGATGGAAGTGGTGTTGTGATTAATGTGAGTCCAGATTCTGAAAGGTTACAATTATTAGCTCCTTTTGAGCCGATTGGCAATACAATTGACGGCGCAAAATTGTTAATTAAAGCTCATGGAAAATGTACGACCGACCATATTTCTATGGCGGGACCTTGGTTGCGTTATAGAGGGCATTTAGATAATATTTCTAATAACTGTTTGATTGGTGCTGTAAATGCATTCAATATGAAAACTAATTTTGTAAAAAATCAATCAGATGGGGAGTATGATGCAGTTCCTTTAACGGCAAGAGCCTATAAAGCAGCGAATATAAAAACTATTGTTGTTGGGGATCATAATTACGGGGAAGGCTCATCAAGAGAACATGCGGCGATGGAGCCACGTCACCTGGGAGTGGCTGCAGTGCTTGTAAAATCATTTGCGCGTATTCATGAAACCAACCTTAAAAAACAAGGAATGTTAGGGTTGACGTTTGCAACGGAATCGGATTACGATTTAATTCAAGAAGATGATACCTTTAATTTTGTAGATCTGAATGCATTTGCACCTGGAAAACCTTTAACCATTGAAGCGGTTCACGCGGATGGTTCTAAGGATGTCATCATTGCAAACCATTCCTATAACAATTCTCAAATAGAATGGTATAATGAAGGTTCTGCATTGAACTTGATCAAAAAACAAAACTGCTAAGAAGTGAATTAACTGACCTTAGTATTCCGAAAGTTAGTTGTGACTTTCGATAAAAATTAAATCGAGACCTCTTTTAAAATAAGAAAGGTCTCGATTTTTTTTTGCACCCGTCATTGCGAGCGTAGCGCGGCAATCTGTTGATGTGAAAAGTGAAAAGTGAAAAAAGACTAACGAGTATTAAGTACAAAGTATTAAGTATTGAGTACAAAGTATTAAGAAAATAGAAAATAGAGAAGAGACGAAAGGCAATTAGGATTTTCCTTGTCACTCTAAGCGCAGTAGAAGTGTCATTTCGAGTGTAGCGTGGCAATCCTGTTGAGTTGAACTGGAAAGTAACATATTACGTCGTTGTACTACTTTGTGATGACAAAAAAACAAAAGAGGCTCTCTAAAAAGGTTTTACTTTATCAATCTGAAATAAATTCAGAAAGACAGATTTTCTACTTTTTTGACAGACTTTATTTTTGAAATTTTTTCACAAAAAATTCCGTCAAAAACAAATTACAAAGAATCATGGAGTAGGCATAAATGGTATCCTCTACAGGAATAGTCCCCATACGAATCCCTAAATTTTCGGCATTGTTATACCAAACCACTTGGTTGTCAATAAAGCTCCCGGTTAAGATGCCATTCACAATAAAAAACGGAATCAGCATCACTAAAAAGGTCAAGAAAAAATGCTGAAGCAACTTAGTATTGTATTTATAAACGAGTATCGTTAACGGAATCGCCAAGCCAAAATTAATCACCGTGTACCATTTGTCATAGTTTACGAGTGCAAGGATGAATAACAGACTCATCAGACCAATGCTAATAGCCCTTGTAACTGCCTTGTTGAGCTTTAGGTTCGGAAAATAGAGTAGGAGTGCATAATGTGTAAACACACAAGCAAAGGGAATACAGATAAAAAACAACCATTCTTCAATAGGAAGACTAAAAAGTTTGAGCCCTAAAAAGTAGGTATCATTAAACCCCCAGATTCCATTCATTGTAAAAATAACATCCCACGGAATAAAAACCCCCATGGTTAGAAGGATCGAAATGAAAATCCATAAAAACCGTTTGTGGAGTTGTAGCCTCGGATGAAAGCTGTACAAAAATGGCACTGAAACAGACCCTAAGTTTAATAAAAGATAGAGTGTATTCATGTGTTAGCGTTTAAAATATTTGAACGGTACAAACAACATTCCAAAACATTCTCCATCGCCTTTTCCGAGGTGTTTGTGATGAATTTTGTGGGCGCGTCTGAGTCCTTTTGCATACCAGTTATTGGCTTTTCTAAAAAACTTAAAACGTTGGTGAATAAAAATATCATGCACCACAAAATAGGTAGCGCCATAGGCCATAATCCCTAAGCCAATGGGAAGTCCAGCCCAAAAGCCTTCATAACTCCAAAAGTAAAAACAAGTCATACTAACAACTGCGTAGAATATAAAAAAGGCATCATTGCGTTCAAACCAGCTTTTGTGATCTTTGTGATGGTGGTCTCTATGAAGGTTCCATAAAAAACCATGCATCACGTATTTATGCGTAAACCAAGCCATAAACTCCATGGTCGAAAAGGTTCCTAAAAAAACGAGTATCCATAAAATTGTATTCATAATAATGCTTATAATAGATTGAGTTGATATTTAACATAACTACGGGTCAGTAGTTCTACTTTTTTATAATCTGGCACTCGAATTCGAGTACTTTTGATTTCGAGGGCAGGAGTCGTTTTTAGTTTTTTGAGAAGTTGATTGTAATAACGGTAGGCCATAAACACCCCAAATTTAGCTTCTAAAGGAAGTTGCTTAATTCCTGATAATCCTTCGGAGAAATCTTTTTCAATATCATCAATGATGGCTTTTTTAGAGTCTTCATCTAAATTATTTAAATCCGTATTTGGAAAATAAGTTCGATTGAGTTCATCATGATCGGCTTTTAAATCTCTTAAAAAATTCACTTTTTGAAATGCCGATCCTAGTGCCATTGCAGTTTGTTTGAGCGTGTCATACCTTTCAGTATTCCCATTGACAAAGACCTTTAAACACATCAAACCAACAACATCTGCCGAACCATATATGTAGTTTTTATATTCTTCCTCTGTATGATAGACCGTTTTATGTAAATCTTGTCGCATTGAGTTCATAAAAGCATCAACCATTTCTCTGTCAATCCCATAGGTGTGATAGGTGTGTTGAAAGGAATTCAAAATGGGATTAAGGCTAATTTTATTAATAAGCGCCGATTCTAAATCTGCTTCAAATTGAATAAATAAAGCTTCCTTATCATAGTCGTGAAATGAATCTACAATTTCATCGGCCAAACGCACAAAGCCATAAATATTGTAAATATCCTGGCGAATAGAGTTCGATAGCATTTTTGTGGCCATTGAAAATGACGTACTATAGGTCTGTGTAATTATCCGACTACACTCTTGTGATACAGCATCAAATATTGATTTCATAAACTTATTTTTTTAATTTTATAACTAAGTTGCTTAACATTTGTCTAGCATCTTTTGTATAAGTTCAGAGGTCAGTTTTCCGGAGATTAGAGAAGGGGGCACTCCTGGTCCAGGGACAGTTAATTGTCCTGTAAAATATAAATTTTCAACGTTGTTACTTTTTAATTTAGGTCTTAAAAAAGCGGTTTGCAATAAGGTCATTGCCATACCATAGGCATTTCCTTTGTACGAATTGTATTCGGATTTAAAGTCTTCCACACAAAAGGATTCCTTAAATATAATATTATTTTGAATTGATTGCTTTGTTTTTTCTTCAAACCTTTCAATTATCTTTTCAAGATAGTGGTTTCTAAGTTCGGGAGTGTCTTCAATATTTGGAGCAATGGGCATCAAAATAAATAAGGCTTCGCAGCCCTCTGGTGCCATTGAAGGATCTGTTTTTGAAGGGACATTGGCATAAAATAATGGATGTGTTGGCCATTTAGGGTCGTCATAGATCTCTTCGGCATGTTTTTCAAAATCGGCATCAAAAAATAAGTTGTGATGCTCCGAATTTTTAAGCTTTTTATCCAATCCGATATAAAATAATAAAGAGGAGGGAGCAAATACTTTTTTGTCCCAATACGCTTCCGAGTGTTGTCGATATTTTTCATCTAACAAACTTTCGGAATGGTGATAATCGGCACCACTCAATACAATGTCAGATTCTATAAATATATCTTTTGTAACCAGTCCAGTTACAACGCCATTATCGACCACAATTTTATCAACGGGATGATTGGTGTGGATTTCTACTCCTAATTCTTTAGCCAAGGCTTCCATAGCCTTAATGATCTCATACATACCGCCTCTTGGATGCCAGGTTCCTAATCCGAAGTCAGCATAATTCATAAAGCTAAAAAAGGATGGTGTTTTATTGGGTTTAGCCCCTAAAAACAAGGATGGAAATTCGAGCGTCGAAATTAATTTTGGATTGCTAAAGTTTTTTCGAACTTCAGAACTGATCGTTTTAAAAAACTGATCCAAGCGCATCACAGTATCTTTAGTAACGAGTTCTAAAGGCGATACTCCAGGTGCGTTATACAGAATTTTATTGACGGCAATGCCGTAATTATTTTGTGCTTTTTCTATAAATTTTTTCAGTTTGATGCCGCTGCCTTTTTCAATGCGTTCAAATTCAGCACAAATTTTATCCATAGAATCCCCGATGGTAATAATCTCATCATCGAAAAATATTTTATAAGCAGGATCTAGTTTATCTATTTGGTAGTAGTCGGAAGTTTTTTTATCAAAATCCGCAAAAAACCGATCAAAAACATCAGGCATCCAATACCAAGATGGACCAATATCGAAAGTAAAGCCATCTTTTTTTAGTTGTCGCGCACGACCGCCTACAGTACTGTTTTTTTCATAGATAGACACGTTGTTTCCAGCTTGTGCTAAATAGCATGCTGCAGACAAGGATGAAAACCCAGATCCTATGATTTGTATTGTCTTTTTCATTTCGCTTATAAAAATAGGCAAAAGACAATACAGTTAGTAGGTGTCTAATGGTTTTTTACAAATCTTTAACTAAATTTTCGATTGAATTGTATAGTTTCATTTGTTTTGGGAGTTTTTTAGCATCGAAATCCTTAAATCGTGTTCCAAGTAACAATGCAGAGTTTTCGGTATTTTCAATTAATGTTTTATTAAATTTATCTAAATAGCCGGATAGTTTTTCCTGTGTTGGCATGATTGTAAAATAGGAAACATAGGTAATTTCGGTATATAAGTTATTTAGCAATTGAAGATCCTCCACGGGAACGCTTTCCCCCAAAAATATGGTGTGGTATCCCTTACTAATAAGTTCATAGTTTAAAAATAAAAGTCCAATATCATGTGTTTCATTTATCGGTAAAAATAAGACAAAAGTTTTGGTGTCTGGTCTTGGGTTTAAACTTTGGAGACGTTCAATATGAATTAATATCTTTTGCCGTATGTGAACAGATATAAAATGTTCATGAGCAGGTGTAATGGTGTGTGTCTGCCATAACAAACCTAAATCTTGAATTATAGGAATGAAGATTTCATAAAAAATTTCCCGAAAACTTTTTTCTTCTAACAACTGGTTATAGGTGTTGTAAAAAAGGCTTTGATCAAAATTAAGCATTGAGAGTTTAAAAGCGTTGAACGCGTGTTTTTCAACATTGCCTAAAAAAGACATCTCTCTTACTTTTACGGCAATATCAGATTCTTTAAGTGCTGCGATTTTAGATATTTTAAAACCATGAGTGTTTAAGAAATTAATATTGAGAAGTTTTCGTAAGCTGCCTAAATTGTAGCTTCTAATGTTAGTGTCAGATCGTTCGGGCTCTAGAAGATTGTAACGTTTTTCCCATATACGAATCGTATGGGCTTTAATACCGGTTAGGTTTTCGAGGTCTTTAATACTAAAGACGGTTTGAATAGTGTTCATGTTTTAATAAGATTTGGGTCAACTAAATTAACCTAAAAAAAATTAAAAACAAAGAATATATTACAAAAAAACAAAAAGTGCGCACGAGAAGACTCGAACTTCCACGGGAATAATTCCCACTAGCCCCTCAAGCTAGCGCGTCTACCAATTCCGCCACGTGCGCATTTATGAATGTTAAAGGTAAAAAAAAAAGTTAAGAATTAACTTAACTTTTTTAGTGACCTGGCTGGGGCTCGAACCCAGGACCCTCTCCTTAAAAGGGAGATGCTCTACCAACTGAGCTACCAGGTCATTAATTTGTCTTAATGCGGCTGCAAATATAGAGGGATTAATTAATTAAACAACGCTTTTTTAAATTATTTTTTGTTTTTTTGTTGTAGTTAAATTTAGGTGGCTTATAATCAAATTTTTAGAGAATTATGATCGTTGTTTTATTAGGGTATATGGGTTCCGGAAAGTCTACTATTGGACGGACACTTGCTAAGAAATTAGAGTTTAAGTTTTTGGATTTAGATGAATACATTGAACAAAACGAAAAAGTATCGGTTGCAGAGCTTTTTAATTCTAAGGGAGAAATTTATTTTCGGTCCATTGAAGCCAAAGCCGTTAAACAACTTTGTAATGATTCTGACTCTTTAGTGTTAGCATTGGGCGGAGGAACGCCTTGTTTTGGAGATACCATGTCCTTTTTGAATGAACACTCTAATGTAATGACGGTCTATCTTAAAGCATCCGTGTCGGAACTAACAAAACGTCTCGTCAATGAAAAATCGACTCGACCTTTGATTGCACATCTCAAAGAAGAAGCAATTCCAGAGTTTATAGCCAAACATTTATTTGAACGTTCGTTTTATTACAATCAATCAAAAGTAAGTATCAATACAGACAATCAAACAGTGGAAGCTATTGTTGAGGCCGCAAGATCAAAATTAGTTTAGGACGACTTTATTCGTTTTTCCTTTAAAAATGACATCCACATGCTCATTTAAAGAAGTGGATAATGAGATCCCTTTAAAATCGGCTTTGACAGGGTATTTCTTGTGATTTCGATTTACCAAAACGGCCGTTTTAAATTGCTTTAATGGCACATCTAAAAAATGTTTCACGCCATAAATTAAAGTGGTTCCTGAATTTAGAACATCATCCACTAAAATTAATGATTTATGGGTGTATTCTTCTTTAGTTAGAGACGTTGTTATGGCGTTTGTTGGATTTTTCTTATCAATTTTAACTTTACAAAGTATTGGTTTGATATCGCAAATTTCCTCCAAAGAGGCGCACAGCTTTTCAGCAAACAAATAACCATTAGACGCTATTCCAGCAATAATAATTTCTTGTTCTTCCACATTTGACTCGTAAATCTGATAAGCAATTCGTTTTACTTTATGATTTATTTCGTCGTGGTTTAAAATACAATTTTCAGTTAAAGCCATAGTGTTCATTTGTTCAAAGATAAAAAAACTGTTTTTATTCTTTTGGGATTAATCCTCTTTTTCATCGCTTTCAAGATAGCCATCAATTTCGCGACGGTCTTTTTTGGTGGGGCGTCCTTCTCCTTTTTGGCGGTAATAATCTTTAGAATATTTTAATAACTCTTGTGCTTCAAACTCCGATTTTGGAGTGGTATCAGTACGGTAAATATCAACCAGTTTAGCCCCAACACGACTGGGCGGAATGTCCTGAACCGTTAATTGATAATTAACTTGATTAATACGGACGATTAGTTGGTCCGTTGGATAGACCTCTCTACTGGGTTTTACAGCGGCATCATTGACCTTTACATGTCCTTTTTTACAAGCAGTAGTTGCGATATTACGGGTCTTGAAATATCGGACACACCATAAATATTTATCGATTCTCATAAAATGTTTAAAACAACGTTAATGTTCCACACAAAAATAGTATAAAATTGTATCTTGCGCCATCAAATATAGTTTTATGAAATTTAATTATAACATTCTTTTTATTTCTTTAATGATTGTGGCGGTCATGTCTTGTGACGATGATGATAATGGAGGTGATGCCCCTGCAGTAGTAGAAAACGATCGTACGGAACAACAAGTTATAGATCGTGATACATTACTCAACTATTTAAACACTCATTATTACAACTCTACTGAAATAAATGCTTTAGAAAATCCTACGGTTGACGATTTGGTTTTTTCAACCCTTTCGGAAGGAGAAACAGTACCCTCTGATGCCACTTTATTAAGTTCTGTGGTTGAAACTAAAACAACCACTTACAAGGATGTAAACTATGAGTATTATATTTTAAAAATTAATCAAGGAAGTGGCGCATCGTCTCCTGTGTTTTCTGATAAAGTTCGTGTCAATTATTCGGGGTCTTTACAAGATGGAACAACGTTTGATAGCTCTTCTAGCCCTGTGAACTTTGATTTAGTATACGTTGTGGCAGGTTGGAATCGAGTGATGCCCGAGTTTAATGCAGCGAGTTCTTTTGAGTCAAACTCAGATGGAACCGTCGGTTTTTCTGGTTATGGAATGGGGGCGATGTTCTTACCCTCGGGATTAGGATATTATGCCGATCCCAAACCATCGATCCCATCTTATTCGAATTTGATTTTCAAGTTCGAACTTATACAAACTGAAGTGAATGATCACGACGGGGATTATGTTTCTTCTTACCTTGAAGATATTAACGGCGATTTTGATTTATTTAATGATGATACTGATGGTGATTTAACGCCCGATTTTGCAGATACTGACGATGATGGTGACGGCACAAATACGGCTAACGAAGTAAAAGTTAAAGAATACACTGACGGTTCTTTAATGAATCTTGAAACAAATATACAAATGGTTTCTCTGAATGATAATCAGTTTTTCACAGCCATTAAGGAGAAAAATGACGGTACCTACTACGCGAACCTTATTACCTTGGTTGACACCAATGGCAATGGAATCCCAAATTATTTAGATGCGACTGAGTCTAAGACTCAAATGGTCAATTAACACTAACAGATACACATAAAAAAAGAGTCGCAATTGCGACTCTTTTTTAGTTAAAATAGTTTGTAGAGCGTATTACTTTCTCTTTATAACTTTAAGGGCTTTCTCAACAATGCTGCCACTGTTTAAGCCGTATTTTTCCATCAGTTGCGCAGGCGTCCCCGATTCACCAAACGTATCATTTGTCGCCACAAATTCTTGTGGAGTTGGATGGTGAAGTGCTAAAACTCTTGCAACGCTTTCGCCTAAACCTCCTAAGAAGTTGTGCTCTTCGGCAGTCACAATACAGCCTGTTTTAGCAACAGAGTCTATTATAGCTTTATCGTCTAAAGGTTTAATGGTGTGGATGTTGATCACTTCTGCAGAAATTCCTTGTTCGTGCAATACTTTAGCCGCTTCAAGTGCTTCCCAAACAAGATGCCCTGTTGCTACAATTGTGACATCAGAACCTTCTTGAAGTTGTACGGCTTTCCCGATTTCAAATACTTGATCTGAAGGCGTGAATACAGGCACTGCTGGTCGTCCAAATCTTAGGTACACAGGCCCTTCATAATCGGCGATCGCAATAGTTGCTGCTTTGGTTTGGTTGTAATCACACGTATTAATAACCACCATGCCAGGAAGCATTTTCATAAGACCAATGTCTTCTAGGATTTGGTGCGTTGCCCCATCCTCTCCTAAAGTTAATCCGGCATGCGATGCACAGATTTTTACATTTTTATCAGAGTACGCAATAGACTGTCTGATTTGATCATAAACACGTCCTGTAGAAAAATTAGCAAAAGTCCCCGTGAAAGGTATTTTACCTCCAATAGTTAATCCTGCCGCTATGCCCATCATATTGGCTTCTGCAATTCCAATCTGAAAGAAGCGCTCTGGGTTTTCATCAATAAATTGATTCATTTTTAAGGACCCAATCAAATCTGCACAAAGTGCCACGACGTTTGGGTTGGTTCTTCCGAGTTCTGCAAGACCTGCTCCAAAACCACTTCTCGTATCTTTTTTCTCTGTATATGTGTAAGTTTTCATTTTTTTTGGTTTTGAATTTAATAGTCTCCTAAAGTTTCTGGATTTTGATTTAAAGCGTCTGCCAATTGTTCATCGTTAGGCGCTTTTCCATGCCATGCATGGGTATGCATCATAAAATCAACTCCATTACCCATCATCGTTTTAAGGAGGACACACACCGGCTTTCCTTTTCCAGTGGCAGCTTTGGCTGTTGCCATTCCTTCTAATATAGCCTCAATATCATTACCGTTTTCAATTTCAATAACCGTCCAGTCAAAAGCTTCAAACTTTCCTTTAATACTTCCCATTGGAAGCACATCGTCTGTAGCGCCATCAATTTGTTTACCGTTTAAATCGATGGTTGCTATTAAATTATCAATATTTTTTGCAGAAGCATACATAATCGCTTCCCAATTTTGTCCTTCTTGCAACTCACCATCTCCGTGTAGCGTATAGATAAGACTCGAATCGTTATTCAGTTTTTTTGTTTGAGCAGCTCCTAAAGCAACCGAAAGCCCTTGTCCTAAGGACCCAGAAGCAATCCGTACACCAGGAAGTCCCTCATGCGTTGTAGGATGTCCTTGTAACCTCGAGTTTAACAATCTAAACGTATTTAATTCCTCGATAGGGAAGTAACCTGAATGCGCCAATACACTGTAAAAAACAGGTGAAATATGTCCATTTGATAGGAAAAATAAATCCTCATTGATGCCATCCATGTCAAATCCTTCTTTGCGATCCATGATATTGGTATAGAGTGCAACTAGAAATTCTGCACAGCCCAATGAACCTCCTGGATGACCAGAATTTACTTTGTGAACCATTCGTAAAATATCTCTACGAACTTGGGTTGTTAAATCTTTTAAATTTTCATTCGACATTGGCTAGGTTTTAGATGTTAAAAAATCGATTTTCAAAGATAATTCTAATTTTAAATAGACAAAATATTTAATCTTGTAAATTTCATAAATTAACTAACAATTTATAAAAAGATGCTGCTTGTGTATATATGTGTAATTTCTTTTCTATTTTTACACTGATTTTTGAACTATTTTTGATGCTACAATTTTTGAGATTACACGAATATAAAGTGATGATATATAGACTTTTACTTGTCTATTTGTTTTATGCGGTAAGTCGTTTTTTATTTTTTATTTATAATTTTTCTCTTTTAGAAATTGATTCGCTCGGCGAGTATCTAAGATTGAGTTATCATGGACTAGCCTTTGATACGACGGCTATATTTTACTTAAACAGTTTATTTGTAGTCCTTTCCATGCTTCCATTTCGGATAAATACGCATAAAACCTACCAAAAAGTCTTGTTTTTCATCTATTTCTTGACCAATTTGATTGGAATGGCTTTTAATTTTGTGGATTTAATTTATTATAAATACAATTACAATAGAACCACCGTTTCCGAATGGGCAGTGATTGAAAACGAACAAAACAAAGTACAAATGTTACTTCGCTTTGCCGTGAGTTATTGGCATGTTTTTCTCTTGTTTTTTCTGGTTACAATCGTATGGATTTACCTCTATAAAAAAATCTCCGTAAAATCTAAACCCTATCCAAAGGGACTTATCTCATATTTGACGACCTCAGTGGTTTCATTTTTGATTATGGCAACGCTTATGATTGGCGGTATTCGAAGTGATTTTAAAAAGAGTACACGCCCTATTAATTTAGTGGATGCGAATCGACATGTTACTAAAATTCAACAAGCAGATTTTGTATTAAACACGCCTTTTGCAATTATTAGAACCTTCAATAAAAAAACCTTTAAAAAAGTAACCTACGAAATTCCGCAATCAGAAATTGATCGTTTGATACAACCCATTAAGCAATACACTAAAGATGTAAAGACAAAGCCAAACATTGTTGTATTTATTACGGAAAGTTTTAGTCGAGAATATATGGGGGCTTTTAATGAACCGACTCAAATACCTGATTATGTGAGTTATACGCCTTTTTTAGATTCATTAGCTTCTAGAAGCTTGGTGTTCAACAATGCATTTGCCAATGGAAGAAAATCGATACACGGCATGTCGTCTGTCTTGGCAGGAATCCCCTCCTTTAAAGATGCTTTTACGTCTTCGCCCTACACAAATCAAAATGTAGAATCGGTGGTATCGGTATTAAATTCAGAAGGCTACGACACCTCCTTTTTTCATGGCGCACCTAATGGTTCTATGGGGTTTTTAGGGTTTTCAAATATTTTAGGATTTGATCATTATTATGGAAAAACAGAATTTAATAACGACGCCTTGTTTGATGGGTTTTGGGGGATTTGGGATGCTCCATTTTTTCAGTTTACCAAAGATGTTTTAGACGCTAAAACCGACCCATTTTTTGCGACCATTTTTACGGTAACGTCTCATGAGCCTTATATTATTCCCGATGAATTTGAAGGTCAATTTCCCAAAGGGGATGTGCAAATGCATCAATGTGTAGGGTATACCGATTTTGCTTTTAAACAGTTTTTTGAAGCCTCTAAAAAAGAAGCTTGGTTTCAGAATACCATTTTTATTATTACAGCCGATCATACAAATCAAGTGAATTACAAAGAATACTATAAGATGATTAATCGGTATGCCGTTCCTATCATGATATATAGTCCTAATGAGGAATTTATAGGCGTAAATAATGAACTAGCCCAACAAATAGATATCTATCCAACCATTTTGGATATGGTCGGTTATCAGAAACCATTTAGAAGTTGGGGACGTAGTTTGGTTGATTCGAGTGTAGATAAAATGCAACCCTATGTTATGAACCATAATGGCCAAAATTATCAATATAGCAAAGGGAATATAATTTGTATCTTTGATGGCGTACGAGCTATTGGTTTTTATGATATAAATGATTTAGGATTGGAACGTAATTTAATTTCAAATCGTACAGAAGAAATGGACGAGGTCGAGTTGGCTTGTAAAGCATTTTTAAAAGATTATTTTGATAGAATTATTGACAGGAACTTATAATTAAATTTTAATTTTGATGAAAAAAAAAATAGGACTTCTTCTTTTGAGTGTGATACTTATAGGCGCTTCTAAATACGTTTATGATGTAAATCTTAATTATAATTTTAAAGAAATTTCAGAAAATAAGGTGTATAAATCAGGCGTAATCCCACCTGAAAAAATCGCTGATTATGTAGAAGATCATCAACTAAAAAGTGTTATTGATTTACGATTTCCACATACGCTCGATAAAGTAAATAACCCCGAAATCCCACAGGAATTGACAGATGAAAAAGAAGCGGTTGAGAAGTTAGAAGGCGTTACTTATTTTAATCTTGGGACCGATCAAGTTCCCACTCAAGAAACCGTCGATAAATTCCTAGAAATTATGGACGACTCCTCCAATTACCCGGTTTTAATTCATTGTTACCATGGCGTTGGCCGTGCACAAATGTTTTCGGCACTTTACCGAATTGAATATGAAGGGTGGACCAATCAAGAAGCACGCGAACAAACACGATTGTTATTAAAAGGTAGTTCGTTTGATGAAGGTGCTCCTAAAGGCGATTATTTAATCAACTACAAGTCGCGATCAAGTAAAGAATAGCGTTCAGAAGTTTTGTGCTTAGGGTATTAAAGTTACTTTTACACATTAAAATAGTGTTTCCATTAACCATGTAATTTTAAGAGTTTGAAATTTGATTTACTAAAAAAAGACCCAGCGACGAGAGCGAGAGCTGCCACCTTAACCACAGATCATGGTGTGATTGAAACCCCTATTTTTATGCCCGTAGGCACTGTGGGGACTGTAAAAGGCGTGCATCAACGCGAACTTAAAAATGATATCAACCCTGATGTGATTTTAGCAAACACCTATCATTTATTTCTTCGACCACAAATCGATATATTAGAAAAAGCGGGCGGACTTCATAAATTCATGAACTGGGATCGAAATATTCTGACAGATTCTGGAGGCTATCAAGTATATTCACTTTCTGCCAACCGCAAAATTAAAGAAGAAGGGGTTAAATTTAAAAGCCATATAGATGGGAGTATGCATACATTTACACCCGAAAATGTTATGGAAATTCAACGAAGTATTGGCGCTGATATCATCATGGCTTTTGACGAATGTACGCCTTACCCATGTGATTATAATTATGCGAAACGGTCAATGCATATGACCCATCGTTGGTTAGACCGCTGTATCAATCACCTAGATAAAACACCATTAAAATACGATCATAGTCAAGCCTTTTTTCCAATTGTTCAGGGAAGTACTTATACAGACTTAAGAAAACAATCCGCTGAATACATCGCCAATGCAGGCGCAGTTGGAAATGCCATTGGCGGCCTTTCGGTAGGAGAACCTGCCGAAGAAATGTACGCCATGACCGATGTTGTTTGTGAAATCCTTCCTGAAGATAAACCTCGTTATTTGATGGGGGTTGGAACGCCTATTAATATTCTCGAAAACATTGCACTCGGAATCGATATGTTTGATTGTGTCATGCCAACTCGAAATGCCAGAAATGGAATGTTGTTTACCGCGTACGGGTCGATAAATATTAAAAATCAAAAATGGAGAGACGATTTTTCTCCTATCGATGAAATGGGAATCACTTTTGTGGATACCGAGTATTCAAAAGCATATCTAAAACATTTGTTCAGTGTTAACGAATTATTAGGAAAACAAATCGCAACAATTCATAACTTAGGGTTTTATTTATGGTTAACCCGTGAAGCTAGAAAACATATTTTAGCAGGTGATTTTGGAACGTGGAAAGCTATGATGGTCAAACAAATGGATAATCGTTTATAACAAATGAAAATTTTAGATTGGTACATATTAAAGCGGTATTTGTTTACATTTTTCATGTTGTTGCTTCTGTTTATTCCCATTGGAATAACGGTAAATCTTGCCGAAAAAATTGACAGTATTTTAGAACATCAAGTGCCATTTGCAGATGTTGCTTCTTATTATTTTGATTTTACCATATACTTTGCGACCCTTTTATTTCCTTTATTTTTATTCTTATCGGTCATTTGGTTCACCTCCAAGCTAGCCAATAACACCGAAGTCGTCGCTTTCCTAAGTTCGGGAGTGTCATTTTCAAGGTTTTTAAGACCCTATATGATCGGTGCATCTATTGTGGCTGCTTTTGCATTAATGCTTGGAATGTATTGGACGCCTTTAGCGAGCAAAGGATTTAATGAGTTCACCTATAAATATCTTAGTAATAGAAAGGTCGTTGATACTCAAAAAATCTACCGTCAAATTAATGACGATGAGTATATCTATGTTAGTAACTTTGATATTTCAACAAAACGAGGCAATAACTTCACCCTAGAGCATTTTAACGGGAATGTATTAGAATACAAAATTCATGCTTCCTCTATTAGATACGTTGAAAAAGACAGTTCGTATTTGCTGACAAATTATAATTATCGAGTTATTGGAGCTGAAGATGACGAGATTAGTTTTGAGAGATCAAAAGACACGATTTTCAATTTTGATCTGGAAGATTTAACACCGCCAAATTATGTAGCAGAAACATTGACATATAATGAGTTAACTCGATTTATTGCACGTGAAGAAGTTCGGGGGTCGTCTAACATCAACCGTTATAAAGTAGTTTTGTATAAAAAATGGAGTTTGCCAGTATCAGTATTCATACTCACTATAATTGCCGTCGCAGTGTCATCGATTAAACGAAGAGGAGGGATGGGTGTTAATTTGGCTTTTGGAATTGTAATCGTCATGATCTATGTCTTTTTTGATAAGGTTTTTGGAGTGATGGCCGCACAATCTGATTTTTCACCACTTTTGGCCGTTTGGTTTCCAAACATCGTTTTTGGAGGTTTAGCAATTTACCTATTGTACAATGCCAAGCGTTAAATTCAAAAATCAACTACACCTTCATTTTTTGGTGTTCATCGCTGGATTTACGGCTATTTTAGGAGAGTTGATCTCCATAGATGCTATCGCATTAGTTTGGTTCCGAATGGCTATCGCTGCAGTGATGATGTTTGGGTATATCAAAATTAAAAGAGTTGATCTCAAAATTCCTTTCAAAACCATTCTTAAATTTTTTGTTGCCGGCATTATTATCGCGCTTCATTGGATTACTTTTTTTGCAGCGATAAAAGCGTCTAACATCTCTATTACGTTGGCGATGTTTTCGACTGGTGCCTTTTTTGCCGCCTTTATAGAACCATTATTTTTTCGACGTAAAATAATCAGCTATGAAATTTTCTTTGGACTTGTTGTTATTTTTGGGGTTGTTTTAATCACTCAAACTGAACTACGATATCTTACAGGGATTCTTTTGGGAATTTCTTCAGCACTCTTTTCGACCCTTTTTGCCGTTCTTAATGGAAAATTTGTAGAGCAGCACAGTGCGACCGTTATTTCATTTTACGAGTTTATAGGAGGCGTTGCTTTTATATCTCTATACCTCTTGTTTTCAGATCAAGGTTTCAGTGAGGATTTCTTTAAGTTAAATAGCACTGATTGGATTTGCCTATTTATTTTGGCATCGATCTGTACTGCCTATGCCTTTATAGCGTCGATTCATGTTATGAAACACATTACCCCTTTTTCGGTCGTGTTAACCTACAATTTAGAACCTATCTATGGAATTGTTTTGGCATTAGTCCTGTTCCCTGAAACAGAAACCATGACCCCTATGTTTTATGTAGGTGCTTTGCTTATAATTTGCACCGTACTTCTCAATGCCGTGTATAAAAAAACAAGAAACTAACGACAGATCTTCAGTATATAACTATTAAAGTTTATATATTTGTAGACTAACCAAAACACTAATCTTGAATTTCTATGGAATATCTAGAATTTGAGTTGCCTATTAAGGAACTAGAAGATCAATTACAAAAATGTCAAATTATTGGAGAGGAAAGTGATGTCGATGTTTCTGAAACATGTGTTCAGATTCAAAAGAAATTAGACCTTGCCAAAAAGGAGATTTATAAAAACTTAACACCTTGGCAACGCGTCCAGTTGTCCAGACATCCAAACAGACCGTATACCTTAGATTATATCACCGCTATTTGTGGCGATACTTTTTTGGAACTTCATGGCGATCGTAACTTTAAGGACGATAAAGCGATGATTGGTGGATTAGGAAAAATTGGAGACCAAAGTTTTATGTTTATTGGTCAACAGAAAGGATATAACACCAAAACGCGTCAATATCGAAACTTTGGGATGGCGAATCCAGAAGGCTATAGAAAAGCATTACGTCTTATGAAATCTGCCGAAAAATTTGGAATTCCTGTGGTATCATTGATCGATACACCTGGTGCTTATCCTGGTTTAGAAGCGGAAGAACGTGGGCAAGGGGAAGCCATCGCTCGTAATATTCTTGAAATGACACGTCTAAAAGTTCCAATCATTACCATCATTATTGGTGAAGGTGCTTCTGGAGGTGCACTTGGGATTGGCGTTGGCGATAAAGTTTTGATGCTAGAAAATACTTGGTATTCTGTAATTTCACCCGAATCCTGTTCCTCTATTTTATGGCGAAGTTGGGAATACAAAGAACAGGCTGCGGAAGCTTTAAAGCTAACGGCTAAAGATATGAAGCGAATGAAATTGGTGGACGAAATTGTGAAAGAACCTTTAGGAGGTGCTCATAAAGATCGCGATCAAACGTTTAAAACCGTTTCCAATACGATTGTAAAATCATACAACGAATTTAAAAACTTATCACCAAAAGAATTGGTTGCTCAACGCATGGATAAGTACTCACAAATGGGGGTCTATAAAGATTAAACTTTAGGTCTCTTCCGATAAAAATAAAAGTCAGGTGTTTCACTTGACTTTTTTAATGCTTATTAACAATAATTTGGACTTATAAACAGTTAGATTGTTGATTAACAGTTAACAACGCAAAATCCCTTTTGCTAATAATTTAAGTACTTTCGTAACCATGAAACAACCAGAACCAGTTAAAGTATATAAAAACGATAAGAGCAGGCTTATCAGCTTGGAGAAAGGAAAAATCCCACCACAAGCTACTGATTTAGAAGAGGTTGTACTTGGAGCGATGATGATTGATAAAAAAGGAGTCGATGAGGTTATCGATATTCTTAGCATGGATGCTTTTTATAAAGAGGCCCATCAACACATCTTTGAAGCGATTCTACAATTATTTGAAAATAGCGAGCCTGTCGATTTATTAACAGTTTCAACCCAATTACGTAAAAACTCAAAACTCGACCTAGTTGGAGGCGATTTTTACCTCATTTCATTGACCCAAAAAGTGTCCTCATCGGCGCATATTGAATTTCATGCACGGATCATTTTACAAAAATTTATTCAACGAAGTTTAATCAAAATCTCTAACGAAATTATTGAAGATGCTTTTGATGAAACCAAAGATGTATTTGATTTACTCGATAAGGCAGAATCAAGACTCTATGAAGTCACTCAAGGAAATATAAAAAAATCGACAGAAACCGCGCAAGATTTAGTTTTTCAAGCCAAGAAAAAAATTGAAGAAATCTCCAATAAAGAAGGACTTTCTGGAGTGCCTTCAGGATTTGATAAATTAGATAAACTGACTTCTGGGTGGCAAGAAAGTGATTTGATTATTATTGCTGCGCGTCCAGGGATGGGTAAAACAGCATTAACGCTTTCGATGGCTCGAAATATTGCGGTGACTCAAAATATTCCGGTCGCATTCTTTTCATTAGAAATGTCGTCCGTTCAATTAATTACACGTCTAATTTCCTCAGAAACAGGGTTGAATTCCGAAAAATTAAGAACAGGACGCCTCGAAAAACACGAATGGGAACAGTTGAATGTCAAAGTGAAAGCCCTCGAAAAAGCACCCTTATACATTGATGATACCCCATCGTTATCCATTTTTGATTTACGCGCCAAAGCCAGACGTTTAGCATCTCAAAATGGCATCAGACTCATTGTGGTGGATTACTTACAATTAATGACCGCTGGTGGAACTCAGAAAAGTGGAAACCGTGAACAAGAAATTTCTATGATTTCCCGAAACCTTAAAGCCTTAGCTAAAGAATTAAGTATTCCCGTTATTGCATTGTCTCAATTATCGAGAGCCGTGGAAACTAGAGGCGGAAGTAAACGTCCTTTGTTATCGGATTTGAGAGAATCGGGTGCCATTGAACAAGATGCCGATATTGTATCGTTTATCTACCGTCCAGAATATTATAAAATTGATGAATGGGATGACGAACAACACACTCCTTCTGAGGGTCAGGCCGAATTTATCATTGCTAAACACCGTAATGGTGGGCTCGAAAATATCCGTTTGAAATTCATTGGTCACTTAGGTAAATTTGATAATCTTGATGATTTTGATTCCCCATTTGATACCGAATTTCATTCCAAAATGAATGCCGCGGCGAATGATGATACCTTTAAACAAGAAGATTTTAGAATCGATCCCAGTCAGGCATTTGGAGATTCGGATGATGACACGCCCTACTAAGTTTATTTAGCTAATTTTTTTGAGTATATTTAAGGCATGAAAACGTATCTACTGCCCCTTTTTTTAGTGATTTCCTTTCAAATTAATGCCTCCTACATTCTCATTCCCATGGATGCAGAGAGTCAAAAAAATCATCTCAAAGCGTATGGGATCACCTATTGGACTCTAGATAAACAGCAAAATGTTAAATGGCTCCTAAACTACAGAGGCGGTTCTTTTTTAATGCCATATATTGATGCCATTGAAAAAGAATGTAGAATTAGAGGCGTGTCATACGAACTAATTAGTGATGCCGAAGCGGAAGCTATTCTTTTAGAAATTAGCAGTCCAAGTAAAAACATGGACGCCGTCATCCTCGAAAAAGCCCCTAAAATTGCCGTATACTCTCCTAGTGGAAAACAACCTTGGGACGATGCTGTGACCATGGTTTTGACCTATGCCGAAATTCCTTACGAAACCATTTATGATACCGAAGTATTAAGCGATGCTTTGTTACTTTATGATTGGTTACACCTTCACCATGAGGATTTTACAGGTCAATATGGGAAATTTTACCGCGCCTATAGAAATGCAGCTTGGTATATAGAGCAACAAAAAAAATCAGAAATTCTTGCTAAGAGTTTAGGATATGATAAGGTGTCAGAACAAAAATTAGCAGTTGCTCAAAAAATAAGAGAATACGTCATAGGCGGTGGGTTTATGTTTGCAATGTGTAGTGCAACCGATAGTTTTGATATCGCTTTGGCAGCCCAATCGCTCGATATTTGCGAGCCTATGTTTGATGGCGATGGGAGTTCCCCAAATTACCAAGCTCAGTTAGATTATTCTAAAACGTTTGCATTTAAAGATTTTATTTTGGAACGGAATCCAAATGTATATGAGTTTTCTAGCATCGATATGACCCAAGAACGAAAGATTACTAAAGAACTAGATTACTTTACGCTTATGGAGTATTCTGCAAAATGGGATCCAATTCCTACAATGTTGAACCAAAATCATACAGCACTTGTCAAAGGTTTTATGGGGCAAACAACAGCCTACAAAAGAGACCAAGTCAAGTCAAATGTGTTGGTGTTGGGTGAGAATAAATCCAATGGCGAAGCGCGTTATATTCATGGGATTAAAGGCCAAGGGTTTTTTACGTTTTATGGTGGACATGATCCGGAAGATTATACCCATAGAGTAGGGGATCCTAAAACGGAGTTAGATCTCCATCCAACGTCTCCTGGATACCGACTTATTCTAAATAACATTTTATTTCCTGCAGCTCGAAAGAAAAAGAAAAAGACTTAGGATTTACATTCCTTTCTTAAAAAACAACAACAATTGACCTATTGTATTATGTAAAGGTTAAGTTTTAGAATTTTTCTACTTCTCTATGCAATAAGTTCATATTTTTGCGTTTTAGAAGTATTAATTTAAATGAAACCCCAAATCATGATTAAATTTAATTCCTTTCCGTACGCGCTATTTTTCTTTATTTGTATGATTTTCCCAACTTTGGGATCCTCCATTAATGGATTTACAGTAGAATCAAAAATGAAGCGTATTGATTTTCAAACCACTCAACAGCACTTCACAGTAAGTGGAACCATTAAAGATACTGCATCTGGTGAAACTTTACTAGGTGCGAACTTGATTGTGAAAGGTCAAAGGAAAGGTGTCTCTACGAATGAATATGGTTTCTACTCGATTACCCTTCCTCAAAACACCTATACGTTTCAAGTCAGTTACTTGGGATATGTGACACAAGAAATAGAAGTTAATTTATCAGAAAATAAAAAAATTGATATTTCACTTTCTGTAGATACCAATCAACTTGATGCGGTTGAGATCATTGTCGAATCAAATTCCAAAAGCCAAGTTAAATCGGTATTAACGGGTGTTTCAACATTGAAAGCTAAGGAAATCAAAAAGTTACCCGCACTTTTAGGCGAACCAGATATCACGAGAGTCGTTTTGACCCAAGCGGGTGTGAGCACTATTGGTGAGGGCGCATCAGGTTTTAACGTCCGTGGTGGAAATATCGATCAAAATTTGATTTTATTAGATGAGGCTCCTATCTATAATTCCTCCCATGCGTGGGGCTTTTTCTCCATTTTCAATGCAGACGCAATCAAAAAATTAACCCTCTATAAAGGCGGAATTCCAGCACGATTTGGCGGTAGAGCCTCCTCAGTTTTAGACATTAGACAGCGAGAAGGAAGTGACAAACAATTCAAAGGAGAAGGTGGTATTGGCGTATTGTTTTCGAGACTTACTTTAGAAGGTCCTATTAAAAAAGATAAACTTAGTTTTTTAGTTTCAGGGCGTCGTTCTTATTTTGATCTGTTTTTCCCTTTGTCTAGTGATGAAGAGGTTAAAAATAATAAAATATTCTTCTATGATTTTAATACAAAGCTAAGTTGGACCTTGAATGATAACAATAAACTATTTGTTTCGGGATATTTTGGAGCGGATGTAATGAAACTAAAATATGATGGGGAGGAAAAAAGTGATGGCACCAAAGAGCAGGACGAACAAATTGACTTTCAATGGAAAAACACGACCACGACTGTCAGATGGAATCACATATTTTCACCCAAACTATTTATGAACGTCTCTGGAATTTATAGTCGATACAACTATAGTCTATCGTCTGAAAATGATTCTGGAGGTGGCCCTGTAGGATCTTCAGGCTCTTTTTTATGGAAATCCAGCATCGAGAATTTTATTTTTAAACCTGATTTCACGTTTTATAAAAATTCTGATACCAAAATACGATTTGGACTTAACAGTACTTTATACAAGTTTAGCCCTGCTAAAGTAGAAAGCGGTGAAAAAGGAGTGAATAGCATTGCCTTGGAAGTCGAAAAAGGTTTAGAGATCGCACCTTATGTTGAGTACGAAAAAAAATGGAATCAATTTTCTATGAATGCCGGACTAAGATATTCCTTGTTTTCAAATATTGGACCACAGAATGTTTCAACGTATGACCCAAATTATCCTAAATCAATCGCTACAATTACTGAAACGACGTCTTATGGTTCAGGGGATGCCACAAAGTCCTATTCAGGTTTCGAACCCCGATTGGCCCTTAGTTATTCCATCAATGACCGTAAAGGCGTTAAGTTAGGTTTTAATCGAATGTATCAATATATTCATTTAATCTCCAATACATTTGCTGCACTTCCTTTTGATATTTGGAAGCCCGCAGGGACGCACTTAAAACCGTTAATTGTCAATCAATTATCCTTAGGCTATGCTTACGATACAGAAAACAGAAAATATAATTTCTCAGTTGAAGGCTATTTCAAAACCTTTGAAAATATAGTCGAATATAAAGACGGTGCAGATTTATTTTTAAATGAAAATTTAGAAACTCAGCTGCTACCAGCCAAAGGCGACTCTTACGGAATCGAATTTGGAGCTTATAAAACTACCGGGAAATTGACAGGGCATTTTAATTACACATATTCTGCCACCCGAAGAAAAACAACCAGCTCTTTTCAATCAGAAAATATTAGTAATGGGGACTATTATCCATCAAACTTCGATAGACCTCATATTCTCAATTTAACATCAAACTATAAGTTGAATAAAAAATGGGATCTTGGACTATTTTTCACCTATCAAACAGGAAGACCGACAACTTACCCAACAGGTAAATTTTATATTGATGGGACCTCTTACTTGACGTATTCCGATCGAAATAAATACAGAAACCCGGATACACATCGATTAGATTTATCATTCAATTATGCTTCCCATAAGCCAAATAAAAAATGGCAAGGAAGTTGGTCCTTTGGAGTTTATAATGTGTATGGTCGTAAAAACGCCTTTTCAACCTATTCAACTCTAAATAAAGATCAGTTCAAAGCCTATAAATTTTCTGTTATTGGCTCTCAAATCCCTTTCATTGCTTATAATTTTAAATTTTAATTATTATGAATCACTTAAAAAACATATGTATTGCTCTATGTTGTTCACTCGTATTTTTTACATGTACAGAAGAAACAACCCTGAAAACTGATTATGAACCTCAAATTATTATTTACGGAAACCTAAGGAGTGGAACACATGGTTTTGGGATTTTTGTCGCCCAAACGGTGCCGGTTGACGCTTATAAAAATAATCCTGTAAATGATGCCGAAATCTCATTATTCACAAAATCTCCAGATGGAGATACTTCTGTAGTACTCGACGATTTTACCATTGAAGAAGGATATTACGAAAGTAAAGAACAAATCACTCCTGTACTTGGTAATTATTATTGGATTGAAGTGACTTTAAAAGATGGCTCTGTTTACAAGTCGACCGAAGAAAAACTGAATCCAATTGTTCCTATTGAAAGCCATAGTTTTATCGATTACACCTTAAAGTTAGGGATTTCAGACCCAGAATCAGAATCGAATTTTTACTTAAGCGAAGTTGCTTTTTATGATGAATTTGGAACTATTTTCGATACGTTTTCTGTTACCAGTGATGCTCTTTTTAATGGAAATGAAGACTCCTTTATTGAAATAATAGATGTGTTTGATTATGATGGGTCCTATAGCATTGAACTTTCAAGCGTGAGTTATAATACATTCAAATTTTATCAAAAACTTTTAATCCAACTCGATGTAAATAGTGCTGATGATGATGCCGGTTCTGGAGGTTTATTTGCAACGCCGCCAGTCAATCTTAAAGGAAATATTGTAAATACCTCTAACAATAAAACTGCTATTGGTAATTTTGGTGTTCTTGCTGTTTCAAAATATTACGAATAATTTAGGTTAGATTCCATAAGAGTTTTTGCTTTTAAATAATTTCAGTTTAATGGTAAAGAATCCTATGGAATTTTTTTTTGAATTTATTGAGGTAACTGAGTATCGTTTTAAATTAATGCCATATATTGAAACTTGATTTTATATGAGTATTAACACACACAATTAAATCGATGTCCTTAATAACCCTAAATAAAAAACCTATGTTACGTAAATTATCAATGCTCTTTTTAGCCTTTCAACTAACGTCTTGTGCAGAACTACAACAAGTAGTTAATAGTCTTCCTCAAGTGGAATCCTACACCCCAGATATCGCGTCAGGACTTCGTGAAGCACTTAGTTTTGGGATTGATAAGCAAGTGACTAAGCTTACTCAAACCGACGGATTTTTTAAAAATGAATTGGTAAAAATTATCCTTCCTGAAGAGTTAAGGAAAGTTGATAAAGCTCTTCGAGATATTGGTCTAAGTCGTTTAGCCGATGATGGTTTAAAAGTTTTGAACCGCGCAGCAGAAGATGCCGTCAAAGAAGCGACCCCTGTTTTTATTTCAGCGGTAAAAGAGATTAAATTTGAGGATGCGAAAACAATTTTATTAGGAAATGATTCCGCTGCAACCGAATATTTAACGTCTAAAACGCAAGCTTCCCTATATCAGAAATTCCAGCCCGTCATTAAAAACTCCTTTTCTAAAGTGGGCGCTGATAAAATTTGGAGCAATTTAATTCAAAAATATAACAGTCTTCCATTCACAAAATCAGTCAACACAGATCTTACAGATTATGTAACTACAGAAGCATTAAAAGGCGTTTATAAAATGATTGCTGTGGAGGAAACTGAAATTCGTACAAAGGTATCTTCGCGATCGACAGACTTGCTTCGTCGTGTATTTGCCATTCAAGATTAATAAAAAAAGCCCACTCAATTGAGTGGGCTTTTATAATATAAGCGAATATTATACATTAGGCGAATGCCTTATTTTACTTTGTCCACAATAGCTTTAAAAGCATCTGGGTTGTTCATCGCTAAATCAGCTAAAACCTTACGGTTCAATTCGATGTTATGCGTTTTGAGTTTCCCAATAAATTGCGAGTACGACAATCCATGAGCTCTAGTCCCTGCGTTGATACGCATGATCCATAAGGCACGGAATGTTCTTTTCTTATTTCTACGGTCTCTGTAAGCGTAAAGCATGGCTTTATCAACTGCATTTTTTGCAATAGTCCATACATTTTTACGACGTCCAAAGTAACCTTTGGCTTGTTTTAATACTTTTTTTCTGCGGGCTCTTTTGGCCACTGAGTTTACTGATCTTGGCATTTCTTAATGTTTTTTGTAGTAGGCGATTCAATATTATTGAATACTTTTATAGGCCTGACTCCATGGTTTATAAAATAATTTTAACCTAAACAACGTTTACTTTAAACGTAATTGTTGTTTAATGTTCGCTTCATCACTCTTGTGTACCAATGTACTGTGAGTAAGAGCAAGCTTACGTTTTTTAGACTTCTTCGTTAGAATGTGGCTTTTGAACGCATGCTTTCTTTTGATTTTTCCAGTACCCGTTACTTTAAAACGTTTCTTGGCACTAGACTTGGTTTTCATTTTAGGCATTTTCTCCTTTTATTTAGTTGCTTCGCTTATTTTACTTTCTTTGGGGATATGAACATAATCATACGTTTCCCTTCTAATTTTGGCATTTGCTCTACCTTTCCTAAGTCTTCTAAATCTTGCGCTAAACGCAACAATAGAATTTGACCTTGTTCTTGATAAATGATCGAACGTCCTTTGAAAAATACAAAAGCTTTCAATTTAGCGCCTTCTTTTAAAAACTTTTCAGCGTGTTTTCTCTTAAAAGCATAATCATGATCATCGGTTTGTGGTCCAAAACGAATCTCTTTTACCACTACTTTAGTGGCTTTTGATTTGATGACTTTATCACGCTTCTTTTGTTCGTAAAGAAACTTTTTATAATCCATGACCTTACATACAGGAGGAACAGCATTCGGTGAAATTTCAACCAAATCAACCTCTTGCTCTCTAGCAAATGCTAGGGCTTGAGATAAACTGTAAACACCGACTTCAACATTATCACCAACGAGTCTTAACTCTAATGCAGTAATTTTTCTGTTGATCTTGTGTTGATCTTCTTTAATAATTCTTAGAGGACCTCTGTCTCTTCTTCTACGTATTGCTATGGCTTTATATTTTAGTTAAACTTAAAATTCTTTTAATGTTTTTTTAATCTCTTCGTCTATAAGTGATGAAAATGACTCTACACTAATCGTGCCTAAATCTTCTCCACCATGCTTTCTAACACTTATCGTGCCGTCGATTTCTTCTTGCTCTCCAACGATGATCATATAAGGGACTTTCTGCATTTCCGCATCCCGAATTTTCTTACCCATTGTTTCGCTTCTGTTATCAACCAGGGCGCGAATTTCGTTATTTTCTAGCGAATTTAAAACTTTTCGAGCGTATTTTTCATATTTCTCACTAATTGAGAGGATAATAACTTGTTCTGGCATCAACCAAAGCGGGAAATTCCCACCCGTATGCTCAATTAATATAGCTACAAATCGCTCCATACTTCCAAAAGGTGCACGGTGAATCATGACGGGTCTATGGAGTTCATTATCAGCACCTTTATAGGTTAAGTCAAACCGTTCAGGGAGGTTGTAATCCACTTGAATTGTTCCAAGTTGCCATTGTCTCCCAAGCGCATCTTTGACCATGAAGTCTAATTTAGGACCATAAAACGCAGCTTCGCCTGTTTCTATAACATAATCCAAGCCTTTCGCTTTTGCAGCATTGATAATTGCTTGTTCTGCTTTATCCCAAACGTCAGAATCTCCAATATACTTTTCTAAATTGTCTGGATCCCGAACGGAAACCTGGGTAGAAAAATTTTCAAAGCCTAAGGCACTAAAAACATAAAGCACAAGATCGATGACATCTTGAAATTCTTGATCTAATTGGTCCGGCATACAAAATATGTGAGCATCATCTTGCGTAAACCCACGAACTCTTGTCAGTCCGTGTAATTCGCCACTTTGCTCGTATCGATACACAGTTCCAAATTCGGCGTATCGTTTTGGTAATTCTTTATAACTAAATGGTTTGGCGTTATAGATCTCACAATGGTGAGGGCAATTCATCGGTTTTAATAAAAACTCTTCGTCATCTTTTGGCGTTTTGATGCTTTGAAAACTATCGGCTCCATATTTTTCATAATGACCCGAAGTGACATACAATTCTTTTTGACCAATATGAGGGGTGATTACCATTTCATAACCTGCTTTTTGCTGTGCTTTCTTTAAAAAGTCTTCCAAACGCGATCGCAAGGCGGCGCCTTTTGGCAACCATAATGGTAATCCTTGTCCCACTTTTTTTGAAAATGTGAACAATTCGAGTTGTTTCCCTAACTTTCGATGGTCTCTTTTTTTAGCTTCTTCTAACAGGGCTAAATATTCTGTGAGTTCTTTTTGTTTAGGAAATGAAATCCCATACACTCTGGTCAATTGTGTGTTGTTTTCATCACCTCGCCAGTAAGCCCCAGCGACACTCAAAATTTTTACTGCTTTCACAATTCCTGTGTTTGGTATGTGGCCACCTCTACATAAATCCGTAAAAGAGGCGTGATCACAAAACGTAATTTCGCCGTCTGTAAGGTTTTCAATCAGCTCAACCTTATATGTGTTTTCTTCGTTTTTGTACTTTGTAAGGGCATCCGCCTTTGAAACTGATTTTATGGAGAACTCATGTTTGCCACGTGCAATCTCAATCATTTTATCTTCAATACGTTTGAAGTCTTTATCGGAGATCACTTGATCTCCCAAATCGACATCATAATAAAACCCATTTTCGATGGCTGGCCCAATAGATAGTTTTACTCCTGGAAATAATTCTTCTAAAGCCTGCGCAAGTATGTGAGAGGACGAATGCCAGAATGCTTTTTTTCCTGCAACATCATTCCATGTAAATAAGGTAAGTCTTCCGTCTGTCGTTAATAGGGTAGAGCTTTCAACGGTGACCTCGTTAAACTTTGCCGAAATAACATTTCGTGCGAACCCTTCACTAATATCCTTAGCGACGTCCAATACTGTAAGGTTTTCTTCATAAGACCTTATACTTCCATCAGGTAACGTAATGTGAATCATATTCTTTTTATAATAAGAGACAAATATAGGGTGTCCTTTTTACTCTGACAATAGCATTTAATTTTTTTAATCTTTTTTATGTCTTTATTAAAAAACTAATTAATATTGTTTAATATTTACACTAAAATAATAAACATTAATTCAATCTTATGAAAACTCACCATACCAAAAAACTGTTGTTAACGCTCTTTTTATGTTGCGGAGCCACTTTGTTTTCACAAAATCAATATTGGGGAAAAACAACGAGCTCGAGATTTTCTGAAGCAGAAATACTTCAAAGAACTTCGATGCCAAACTCTTTTAAGGTATTCCATTTAAACAGGGCTAAGTTTTCAGAGGTTTTGGATTTGGCTCCTTTGAAAAATTCAAATGCCCTCAATGCTCCGGTGGTTGTAGAATTCCCCATTTCTGACGGGTCGTTTCAACGATTCAGTATTACAGAATCGCCAATTATGCATCCAACACTTGCAGCCAAATACCCACAAATTAAAACGTATAAAGCCATTGGTATTGACGATCCTACAGCAACCATGCGATTTAGTGTGACCCAGTTTGGGTTGCATGCGATGAAATTATCTGGCATCGATGGCACTTCTTTTATTGATCCATACACGTCGGATCGCAAAAATTATATTATTTATAACAAAGGATCTCTAGATGCAAATTATGGAAACTTTGAATGCTCCACCGATTCTGAGATCAATTCAGAATCTCAACGAGCCAACACTAAGCTTGATTTAGTAGACACCAATGATCAAAAATTAAGGACCTACCGATTGGCACTATCCTCAACGGGCGAATACAGTTCTATTTTTGCAGGTTCTGGGAGTGAATCAGAACAAAAAGCCAATGTTCAGGCACAAATGGCCATTACAATAAATAGAGTAAATGAAATCTATGAAAGAGATTTAGCGATCACACTCCAATTTGTAGCTAACAATGATGATATCATATATTTGGATGCAGCAACCGACCCTTGGGATAATGAGTATCATGATGCTACCCAAACTGAAATAGATACGACCATTGGAAGTGATTACTACGATATTGGTCATAATTTTAATACTTCTGGTGGTGGAAATGCGGGTTGTATTGGCTGTGTTTGCACGGATGGAATAAAAGGAAGGGGCTGGACTGGTAGTTTAAATCCTACCGGAGATGCTTTTGATATTGATTATGTGAGTCATGAAATGGGGCATCAATTCGGCGGGCGTCATACGATGAATTTTTGCTTTCGAGATAGCAATGGAAGCACTACAGTTGAGCCTGGCTCAGGGAGTTCTATTATGGGGTATGCTGGTGTTTGTGAAACGAATGTACAAAATAATACGGATGCTCATTTTAATTATGTGAATATAAGAGACATGCAAAATAATGTGCAGTCTGGTACAAGTAGCGCCTGTGCCCAAGAAACAGAATTAATAAATCAAGCACCAGTTGCCGATGCAGGTTCCGACTATACAATTCCGAAATCGACTCCCTTTATCCTTAGGGGTAGTGCTACAGATGCAGATGGGTTAGAGTCGCTCACGTATAACTGGTCTCAAAACGATATTGAGATAGGACCGAATTCTGGAGCTCCACAACCAAGCTGGACTGTTGGTCCTTTATATAGAGCAAAATTACCGATTACATCCCCAAATAGATGGATGCCACAAATTAGTGACGTAGTTGCTAATAATCTAACCCCGACTTGGGAAGTGACCCCTTCAGTAGCGCGTCAGATGCAATTTTCATTCATAGTAAGAGATAATGGGAGTGGCTTTCCAATCGGTACTGGCCAGACCAGTTCCGATTTAATGAACGTTACTGTAGAAGATTCGGACCCATTTGTGATGACGGCTCCTAATACGGCTGTCACTTGGAATGTAGCTTCTACAGAAACAGTTACTTGGGACGTTGGACAAACAGACAATGTAACTATTAATTGTCAAACAGTACAGATTAAATTATCCATAGATGGCGGAATGACCTATCCAATCCTATTGTCAGGTAATACACCAAATGATGGCACTCAAGCTATTTCGATTCCCGATCATCAAACGACCACGGCGAGGATTATGGTCGAAGCAGCCGATAATATTTTTTATGACATCTCAGACATGAATTTTACAATAGGAGCAAGCCTTGCTCTTACTGAGCAATCAATAGACAATTTCGTGGTAGTACCTAATCCGTCCAATGGCCAGTTTGGATTTAAACTACCTACATTATTTAGTAATGATGTAAACGTTTTAGTCTATGATCTCCATGGAAGAGCGATTTATAAGAAAGAATTCACGAATGAAACACAGCGTTTCAAAACAGTGGCACTAACAAATGTATCTCCTGGTATGTATTTTTTAAATGTTTCTGATGGGGTTCGTAGTGTTGTTAAAAGAATAATCGTCAAATAGCTTACCCAATAATTAACGTCAAAAATTCTTAACATCTAAAGTTAAGAATTTCTTCTTATAAAGTTGTGTTTGTAACGTCTTGTGATTCAGGGTATAAAAGCGGGGTAAAAAAATAAACAGAAAAACGTTAAAAATAAAGGGTATTAAAGATAAAAAAGGTTGTATGTTTGCA
>Ga0209119_1000213_pt1 | contig 59207 bp, 53 predicted proteins | sample COG_03_FD_184747 | JGI IMG/M metagenome (GOLD analysis project Ga0209119, IMG submission 184747) | Pelagic Microbial community sample from North Sea - COGITO 998_met_03 (SPAdes) (version 2) | ecosystem: Environmental > Aquatic > Marine > Neritic zone/Coastal water | place: Helgoland, sampling...
AGTATAAAGAATATGCAGCCGCAAATAAAATCCAAGAATGGTGTTTACAGATCATAGTTTCGCCACATTATAAAATAGGTAGAACAATGATTGATAGGAAGTATAAAGAATTATTCGAATAGTATAAAATTGATATATTATTATTATTATTTTTTATACACTATGGTAAAACGAAATAAAAGAATTTTTAAAATCAATAAAGAATGGTACAAATATTATTTAAAATTTATTGAAGATAATCCTGATAAAGAGTGGAATTGGCAAGGCATATCTTCGAATCCAAATATAACTATAGAAATTATTAACGATAATCCAGACAAACCTTGGAATTGGTCTTGTATATCTAGTAATCCAAATATAACATGGGAAATCATTAAAGGTAATCCTGATAAACATAATCCTGATAAACATTGGAATTGGTGGTTTATATCTAGGAATCCAAATATAACTTGGAAAAATATTAAAGATAATCCAGATAAATCTTGGAGATGGGATTGGTCTTGTATATCTAGTAATCCAAATATAACATGGGAAATCATTAAAGCTAATCCTGATAAACCTTGGGTTTGGGAATATATATCTAAAAATCCAAATATAACATGGGAAATCATTAGAGATAATCCTGATGAGGATTGGGATTGGTGTAGTATATCTATGAATCCAAATATAACTTGGGATATCATTCATGATAATCCTGATAAACCTTGGGGATGGTATTGGATATCTATGAATAAAAATATAACTATGGAAATCATTAAAGCTAATCCTTATAAACCTTGGAATTGGTGGAATATATCTATAAATCCAAATATAACTTGGGAAATTATTCGTGATAATCCTAATAACTCTTGGCATTGGTCTGCTATATCTATGAATCCAAATATAACGATGGATATCATTAGAGATAATCCAGACAAACGTTGGGATTGGGGGTATATGTCTATGAATCCATTTACAAAAGAAAAAGAACTATTTATAAACAGAAAGTCAAGAGAGCATATGGCAGCGTATAAAATCCAAGAATGGTGTTTACAGATCATAGTTTCACCGCATTATAAAATTGGTAGAACGATGATTGATAGAAAGTATAAAGAATTATTCGAATAGTATAAAATTGATATATAAATAACATTATTATTTTTTATACACTATGACAACTCGTAATGAAATACCTAAACAAATAAGAAAAGCTATCAATAAAGAATGGGGAACCTATTATTTAAAATTTATTGAAGATAATCCTGATAAAGAGTGGAATTGGTATTGGATATCTTGTAGTCCAAATATAACATGGGAAATCATTAAAGATAATCCAGACAACCCTTGGAGTTGGCTTGGTGTGTCTTATAATCCAAGTATATCTTGGGAATTTATTGAAGATAATCCTGATAAACCTTGGAATTGGAGAGCTATATCTAAAAATCCAATTATAACCTGGGAAATTATTAGAGATAATCCTATGAAACCTTGGGATTGGAAAGGTATATCTATGAATCCAAATATAACTATGGATATTATAAAGGATAATCCTGATAAAAATTGGCATTGGCCTAGTATATCTTGTAATCCAAATATAACTATGGAAATCATTAAAGATAATCCAGATAAACCTTGGGATTGGTGGAATATATCTAAAAATCCAAATATAACTATGGATATGATTAGAAATAATCCTGATAAACCTTGGAATTGGTATTGGATTTCTACAAATCCAAATATAACTTGGAAAAATATTGAAGATAATCCAGATAAACCTTGGAGTTGGTTTGGTATATCACAAAATCCAAATATAACTTGGGAAATCATTAGAGATAATCCTGATAAACATTGGGATTGGGAGTGGGAACAGATATCTAAAAATCCAAATATAACTTGGGAAATCATTAAAGATAATCCAGATAAACCTTGGAATTGGTATTGTATATCACAAAATCCAAATATAACTTGGGAAATCATTAGAGATAATCCTGATAAGGATTGGAACTGGAAGTATATGTCTTGCAATCCATTTACAAAAGAAAAAGAACAATTTATAAATAGAAAGTATAAAGAATATGCAGCCGCAAATAAAATCCAACAATGGTGTTTATCAATTATAGTTTCACCGCATTATAAAATAGGTAGAACGATGATTGATAGGAAGTATAAAGAATTATTCGAATAGTATAAATTTTTATATAATAATAAAATTGAAATATTATTTTTATTTTTTATAAACAATATGGTTACCAAAGGCAAAAGAATTACGAAATTAAGAAATACTATTAATAAAGAATGGAGTAGTCATTACTTTAAATTTATTAGTGATAATCCTAGTAAACATTGGAATTGGTATTTTATATCTAGTAATCCAAATATAACTTGGAAAAATATTGAAGATAATCCCGATACACGTTGGACATGGTCTTGTATATCTGCAAATCCAAATATAACTTGGAAAATAATTCATGATAATCCTGATAAACCTTGGAATTGGAATGGTATATCACAAAATCCAAATATAACTATGGAAATCATTAGAACTAATCCCGGTAAACCTTGGAATTGGTGGAGTATATCTAGTAATCCAAATATAACTTGGGAAATTATTATAGATAATCCTGATAAACCTTGGAATTGGTGGAGTATATCACAAAATCCAAATATAACTATGGAATTTATTAACGATAATCCTGATAAATCTTGGCATTGGTTGAGTATATCTTGGAATCCAAATATAACTATAGAAATTATTAACGATAATCCAGACAAACCTTGGAATTGGTCTTGTATATCTAGGAATCCAAATATAACTTGGAAAAATATTAAAGATAATCCTGATAAACATTGGAATTGGTGGTTTATATCTAGGAATCCAAATATAACTTGGAAAAATATTAAAGATAATCCTGATAAACCTTGGTATTGGTCTTGTATATCTAGTAATCCAAATATAACATGGGAAATCATTAAAGCTAATCCTGATAAACCTTGGGATTGGTCTTGTATATCTGCAAATCCAAATCTAACTTGGGAAATTATTAAAGATAATCATGATAAAGAGTGGGATTGGGAACAAATATCTATGAATCCAAATATAACGATGGATATCATTAGAGATAATCCAGAGAAACCGTGGGATTGGAAATATATATCTAGGAATCCCTTTACAAAAGAAAAAGAACAATTTCTAAATAGAAAGTATAGAGAATATATGGCTGCATATAAAATACAACAATGGTGTTTATCAATTATATTATCACCGCATTATAAAATAGGTAGGACACTGATTGATAGGAAGTATAAAGAATTATTTGCTTAATATTTATTTAATAAAAAATTGAAATATTATTATTTTTATTTTTTATAAACAATATGGTTACCAAAGGAAAAAGAATTAAACAATTAAGAGAAACTATTAATAAAGAATGGTCTCAATATTTCTTCAAATTTATTAAAGATAATCCCCATAAACCTTGGGATTGGTACAGAATATCTAGTAATCCAAATATAACTATAAATATTATAAAGAATAATCCTATGGAAAATTGGAATTGGGAAAGTATATCTATGAATCCAAATATAACTTGGGAATTTATTAAAGATAATCCTAATAAACCTTGGGATTGGTGCGAGATATCTATTAATCCAAATATAACTTGGGAAATAATTCTAGATAATCCTGATAAACCTTGGAATTGGAATTTTATATCTATAAATCCAAATATAACTATGGAAATAATTATGGATAATCCTATGCAAAATTGGAATTGGGATTGGTTGTCGTCTTCAAATCCAAATATAAATATGGATATTATTCGAGAACATCCTTATAAACCTTGGAAATATAATTGGATGTCCGAGAATCCAAATCTAACTATGGAAATGATTCTAGAACATATTGATAAACCTTTGAAGTGGTATTGGATATCTAAGAATCCAAATATAACTTGGGAATTTATTAAAGATAATCCCGGTGAAGATTGGGATTGGTTTAATATATCTATGCATCCAAATATAACTTGGAAAATTATTCAAGATAATCCTATACAAAATTGGGATTGGTGGGGTATATCTTCAAATCCAAATATAACTATGGAAATTATTAAAGATAATCCGGATGAACAGTGGAATTGGGGGCATATATCTAGAAATCCAAATCTAACTTGGGAAATGATTCAAGATAATCCTATACAAAATTGGGATTGGCAAAGTATATCTATGCACCCAAAAATAACTATGGAAATTATTAATGATAATCCTATGAAAAATTGGATTTGGGAATGTATATCTATGAATCCAAATCTAAATATGGATATAATTCGGGATAATCCTATGCAAAATTGGGATTGGTCTTGGATATCTGATCAACTCTTTACAAAAGAAAAAGAAGAATTTATAAATAGAAAGTATAGAGAACATATGGCTGCTTATAAAATCCAACAATGGTGTTTATCAATTATAATATCTCCGCATTATAAAATAGGTAGAAGACTTATTGATAAAAAATATAAAGAATTATTTGCTTAATAAATTGATAATAAAATTGAAATATTATTATTTTTATTTTTTATATACAATATGGTTGCCAAAGGAAAAAGAATTAAACAATTAATAAAGACTATTAATAAAGAATGGTTTCAATATTTCTTTAAATTTATTGAAGATAATCCTATGCAAAATTGGGATTGGGATTTGATATCTTGGAATCCAAATATAACTTGGGAATTCATTAATGATAATCCTATACAAAATTGGAATTGGTGTGGCATATCTACAAATCCAAATATAACTATGGAAATGATTAGAGATAATCCTGAAAAACCTTGGGATTGGTATTATATATCTTATAATCCAAATATAACTATGGATTTTATTCTAGAGAATCCTATGCAAAATTGGAATTGGTCTTGGATATCTAGGAATCCAAATATAACTATGGAAATTATTAAAGATAATCCTATGAAAAATTGGAGTTGGTATAATATATCTAGGAATCCAAATATAACTTGGAAAAATATTAATGATAATCCTGACAAACCTTGGGATTGGCAAGGTATATCTATGCACCCAAATATAACTATGGAAATAATTAGTGATAATCCGGATAAACCTTGGGTGTGGGAGCATATATCTATGAATCCAAATATAACTTATAAATTTATTAAAGATAATCCTGATAAACCTTGGCATTGGTATTATATATCTTGTAATCCAAATATAACTATGGAAATCATTAAAGATAATCCTATGCAAAATTGGAATTGGTCTATGATATCTAGTCATCAAAATATAACTATGGATATCATTATAGATAATCCTATGCAAAATTGGGATTGGTATGGAATATCTCAAAATCCAAATATAACCTGGGAAATTATTAACGATAATCCTATGCAAAATTGGAATTGGGGATGTATATCTAGGAATCCAAATATAACTATGAAAAATATTAAAGATAATCCAGAGAAACCGTGGGATTGGAATATTATATCTTCTAAACCCTTTACAAAAGAAAAAGAACAATTTATAAATAGAAAGTATAGAGAGCATATGGCTGCTTATAAAATACAACAATGGTGTTTATCAATTCTCGTTTCTCCGCATTATAAAATAGGTAGGACAATGATTGATAAGAAATATAAAGAATTATTTGCTTAATATTTATTTAATAAAAAATTGAATATTTCTTATTTTTATTTTTATTATAAACAATATGGTTACTATGAATGCCAAAGGAAAAAGAATTAAAAAAATAAGAGAAACTATTAATAAAGAATGGACCGAATGTTATTTCAAATTTATTCTTGAACATCCTATGCAAAATTGGGAGTGGGAAGAAATATCTAGTAATCCAAATATAACTTGGGAAATCATTAAAAATAATCCTATGAAACCTTGGAATTGGGAATATATATCTATGAATCCAAATATAACTTGGGAAATTATTAAAGATAATCCTACGAAACCTTGGAATTGGTATATGATATCTATAAATCCAAATATAACTTATAAAATTATTGAAGATAATCCAGATGAGGATTGGAATTGGCGTGGTATATCTAAAAATCCAAATATAACTATGGAAATAATTAAAGATAATCCTATGCAAAATTGGGATTGGTCTAATATATCTAAGAATCCAAATATAACTATGAAAAGCATTAAAGAAAATCCTATGCAAAATTGGAATTGGTTTGAAATATCTAAGAATCCAAATATAACTATGGAAATTATTAAAGATAATCCTATGGAAAATTGGAATTGGGAAAGTATATCTATTAATCCAAATCTAACTATGGAAATGATTAGAGATAATCCAGACAAACCTTGGAATTGGTATATGATATCTATGCACCCAAATATAACTTGGGAAATAATTCGAGATAATCCTATGAAACCTTGGAGTTGGATTTATATATCTATGAATCCAAATATAACTTGGAAAATAATTAAAGATAATCCTATACAAAATTGGACTTGGTGGGGTATAACAAAAAATCCAAATATAACTATGGAAATTATTAGAGATAATTCCAAGGAAGAGTGGGATTGGTTATATATATCTATGAATATGTTTACAAAAGAAAAAGAACAATTTATAAATAGAAAGTATAGAGAGCATATGGCTGCTTATAAAATACAACAATGGTGTTTATCAATTATAATATCTCCACATTATAAAATAGGTAGAACAATGATTGATAAGAAATATAAAGAATTATTTGCTTAATAATAATAAAAATAATAAAATTGAAATATTATTATTTTTATTTTTTATAAACAATATGTTAACACATAAGGAACGAACTTTAAAAATAAGAAACCATATTGATAAACAATGGTCTCAATATTTCTTTAAATTTATTGAAGAAAATAATATGCAAAATTGGGATTGGGAACGGATATCTGGGAATCCAAATATAACTATAGAAATTATTAAAGATAATCCTGATAAACCTTGGGATTGGTATTGGATATCTAGAAATCCAAATATAACTTGGGATATACTTCGAGACAATCCAGAGAAACCATGGGTTTGGGATGGTATATCAATAAATAAAAATCTAACTAGGGAAATGATTAAATCACCTTGTGTGTGGTCAGAAATATCTAGAAATCCAAATATAACTATGAAAAGTATTATAGATAATCCTGAAAAATCTTGGGATTGGTATACAGTATCTATGAATCCAAATATAACTATGGAAAATGTAAGAGATAATCCTATACAAAATTGGAATTGGAGTGGATTATCTTGGAATCCAAATCTAACTATGGAAATGATTAAAGATAATCCTATGCAAAATTGGGATTGGGATCATATATCTAAAAATCCAAATATAACTTGGGAAATTATTAAAGATAATCATGATAAAGAGTGGGATTGGTGGGGTATATCTAGTAATCCAAATATAACTATGGAAAATATAAGAGATAATCCTGATAAACCTTGGGATTGGTATAATATATCTAGGAATAAGTTTACAAAAGAAAAGAAACAATTTCTAAATAGAAAGTATAGAGAACATATGGCGGCATATAAAATACAGCAATGGTGTTTACAGATCATAGTTTCACCGCATTATAAAATTGGTAGAAAAATGATTGATAAGAAATATAAAGAATTATTTGCTTAATATTTCGTCAAAAAGTTATTACATATTATTCCACAACAATAAATCTACATCTCTTTTTATTACTTTCCAAAGTTCTTTATCTCTACTATCAAATAGATTTCTGAAATTATTGTAAGTTTTTTTAATCATTTTTGAGAATATTTCTGTATTAGTATCGTAATAACTATCTAAAGTGTAATTTTTATCTTCCAATAAATAATCAATAGTATCTACTTTATCTACTAATTCCCATCCTTTTTTCTTATGAATTTTCATTAATTCTTTATTTTTATTTACCAACTTCATGGTGTGATTTTCTGGATATTTCTTATTAAAATAAATTAATTCTAAAATTTTAGGCATCATTTTAAAAGGTCCCTTTATCATCTCTTTCTTTATATCGTCTGTAACCATTTCTAGATTTTCTTTACCAAATACATTTAGGTTAATAGTATTATTAATAGTGGTGTCTCCTATATGAGTATTGTTATGACTACTCTTGGTGGATACTTTATTCATTAGAGTTTGAATTTGATTTTTTAATTCAGCTATTTCTTTTTTATCGTCAGTATTTTCCTTAATATCTTTTAACTCTTGTTCTTTTTTTACTTTACAATTTTGTCGGGTATGTCTTTTTAGGTGTGAATTTGTACTAAAGTTTTTATAACAAAACTCGCAAAAATATACTTTTTTTTTTGATTTTGTGGTATTTTGGGTCAAAACGGGTTCAATATGGGTCAAAACGGGTTCATTTTGGGTCGTTTTTGGGTCATTTTGGGTCAAAACGGGCGGGTTGATAAGACATTTTTTAATAGATTTGGGTTTGTTACCATAATGTAAAAGATTTCGTATATGTTTATCTGTTTTTATATGTCTGGTAAAATTGCTAGAAAGATTTGTTTTATAATTACACAAATTACATAAAAATTCAGTCATAATTTGTTTAATATATTCTATATAAATATATTTTTTTTTAGAAATTAAAAGTATTCGTTTTTAATCGTTTTTTTAATCGTTTTATTCTTTCTAATCGTTTTGTATTCGTTTTTATTTACGCATTTTTTTAAATAATATTAGACCTTAAGATATACAATTATAATAATACTTATAAGAAATTATAACTTTTAATCGTTTTTAATCGTTTTTGAAATCGTTTTTTAGAAATTAATGTGGAGGAGAGAGAAATTTAAAAAATAATTTTTGAATATATTTATAAATTTTTTAAGTTCGTCACAAATTAATCATTATTATACAATTAATTTATTTGTTTATAGTATAAATATGGGTAAAAAGGTTAGTCTAAAATCTCGTTCAATGCGAAGAAATTTGAAGAAAAGTTTTAGAAGAACTAAACGAACTAAACGAAATAAACGAACTAAACGAACTAAACGAACTAAACGAAATAAACGAACTAAACGAACTAAACGAACTAAACGAATACTAAAAGGTGGTGGAACATGTGCAGACTGTGGTGAACAACGTGAAGGTAATATATCAGGGTGCGACAATTCGTGTTCGTGGGTGGGAGTATATAAGATTGGTGAAAATACAGTAGGGTTAGGTGATATACAAAAATATAAATTTATAGATAATGTTATAGATTATACCTTAGGTCATAAAAGTAAAGATTACTTAAAAGGTATAGAGATAACAGAAGATACAACTACGACGTACACAGAAACGGCGACGTCAGACACCATAATAGTTAAAGATAACAACTTTTATTATAATAAAGGTAAAGTCGAAGGTGGTGAAGTCGAAGGTGGCGAAGTCGAAGGTGACGAAGGTGGCGAAGTCGAAGGTGAAGTTATAACAATGAATAATGGTACAAATTGGGACACAGACGTGAAAAAAGTAAAGGAAGAAGCACGAGTAAATAAGAAACAACAAAAACAACAACAATTGAGGAATGCACAGACAAAGGAACAATTTCCAACATTTACGGCCGCACACGTTCCATTTACCTTACAAAAAAGTGATTTATGCCACGATTGTAAGGTAAAACCTCATGCTATTGGAACGGAAGGTCATTGTATGTACTGTTGGTTGGTAAAAAATTTTGGGGGAGTATATAAGACTGGTGATCATATAGTAGGGGAGATAAACGGCAGTTACAACCAAAACGATGAAAATATATATAATTTTATAGATAATATAGTACGATATATTACTAGGAAAATTTCCGCAAAATTCCTAATAAAGAGTAAAATAACATTAAATACAACAACAAATGTATATACAATTAATATCGTAGATGCAAAGGGTTCGACAGTATTTACTTCTTCCCTACCAATTAATCATGGTGTTATGTTTTATACAAATAACCAAAAAATAAAAAAGATAGTAAATAATAAGGGTGAGGGCGATGGCAAGTGGGTTGAGGAGGATGTGGTGTTTACACCTGAAAATATAAAAACCGCCAAAACAAATTATACTACTGAAGAGATAAAATCTTCTACCACTATTTTGGGAAGACTAATAGGTAAAAAACAGCCTGCTCAACAGCCTGCTCAACAGCTTCAACAATGTACCGAATGGGATAACAGGCAGCAAAAGTGTAGTAATAATTCGTACTTAAATATTCCCCCTTATTATTGTCGGAAACACGCCCTAGAAAACCCTGTTATATGGGAAAAACGTGAATAAAGTAAAGTATATTATAGAATTAATAAACATAAACTATAATGAATGTTATTAAAATAATAATTAATCCATATACATATGTGGATGACTTAATATAAAATTTACTTTTATATGGTTTTATATTAGTATAAAGTGGATATTTACGTTGGTGGAACATTACTGGATGAATTTACATAATTATTCATTAATTACTAAATCAATTTTATTGACTTAACTTTCTACAGTTTTTTGACTTAACTTTCTACAGTTTTTGACTTAACTTTCTACAGTTTTTGACTTAACTTTCTACAGTTTTGACCTAACTTTTTTCTATTTAGAAATCTACGATTTCGTCAAAAAGTTACATATTATTCCAAAGTAATAAATCAACATCTCTTTTTATTTGTTTCCAAAGTTCTTTATCTCTACTATCAAATAGATTTCTAAAATTATTATAAGTTTTTTTAATCATTTTAGAGAATATTTCGGTATTATTATCATAATAACTATCCAAAGTGTAATTTTTATCTTCTAATAAATAATCAATAGTATCTACTTTATCTACTAATTCCCATCCTTTTTTCTTATGTATTTTCATTAATTCTTTATTTTTATTTACTAACTTCATGGTATGATTTTCGGGATATTTCTTATTAAAATAAATTAATTCCAAAAGTTTAGGCATCATTTTAAAAGGTCCTTTTATCATCTCTTTCTTTATATCATCAGTTATCATATCTAGATTTTCTTTACCGAAACAATTAAGTTGAACGTTATTGTTAACAAGATTATTATTATTAATAGTTGTATTTCCAACTTTATCCATTAATTTATTAACTGTTTTCTGTAATATCTCTATTTGTTTATCTTTTTTATTATCTTTAGCTACTCGTTTTTTATCTTCTTTAGCAATTTTTACTAGTTGTTTTATCTCTTCCATAGCCTTTAATTCTATCTGTTCTTTAACCAATTTTTCTCGGTGTTCTTTAACCATTAATTCTTTTTTACATTTACAATGTAATCTATTATGTCTAGTTAAATGAGATTTTGTTCCAAATTCTTTTTCACATAATTCGCAAATATATGTTTTTTTTGTCGAAAAAGGTTCATTTAAGGTTGAAAAAGGTTCATTTAAGGTTGAAAAAGGTTCATTTAAGGTTGAAAAAGGTTTGCTAATAAGAGTAGAATCAATAATATCTAGTTTATCGTCTATAATAATGAGAGTTCGTTTATGTTTTTTTGAGTTTAAGTGACGTTCGAAATTATTGCGGAGGGTTGTCTTATAATTACAAATATTACAACTATAATCACTCATATATTCTTTATTAATATATACAAATATTTTTAATTTTAAATCTATTCGTTTATTCGTTTTTTATTCGTTTTTATTCGTTTTTTATTCGTTTTTATTCGTTTTTATTCATTTTTTTATTCGTTTTTTATAACTTTAATTTACAAACATTTATTATAATAATTGAATACCGTTTGACGATTTATTTAAAAAATAATAAAGGTAAAATTAATAGATTATTCGTTTTTTTTATAACTTTTTTTATAACTTTTTTTTATATTTAATGTAGAGGAGAGAGAGAAATTAAAAAAATAATTTTTGAAATTAAAAAAATAATTTTGAAATTAAACTAAATTATTTTTGACTTAACTTTTTGTTATTTAGAAATCTACGATTTCGTCAAAAGTTATTTTTTGACCTAACTTTTTTTCTATTTAGAAATCTACGATTTCGTCAAAAAGTTACATATTATTCCAAAGTAATAAATCAACATCTCTTTTTATTTGTTTCCAAAGTTCTTTATCTCTACTATCAAATAGATTTCTGAAATTATTGTAAGTTTTTTTAATCATTTTTGAGAATATTTCTGTATTAGTATCATAAAAACTATCCAAAGTATAATTTTTATCTTCCAATAAATAATCAATAGTATCTACTTTATCTACTAATTCCCATCCTTTTTTATTATGAACTTTCATAATTTCTTTATTTTTATTTACCAACTTCATAGTGTGATTTTCTGGATATTTCTTATTAAAATAAATTAATTCCAAAAGTTTAGGCATCATTTTAAAAGGTCCCTTTATCATCTCTTTCTTTATATCATCAGTCACCATATCCAAATTCTCCTTACCAAATACATTTAAATTATTGTTATTGGTATAAACATTGTCTTTAATATTCATTTCATTTGTAATATTTGTTTTGCTATTATTGGTATTATCAATATTGGTTATATTGGTTTTATTTCCAACTTTATCAATTAATCTATCTATTTGATTTTTTAATTGAGCAATTTCTGTTTGATTTTCATCAATTTCCTTATCTTTAATTTGTTTGGCTTTACATGAATCCTTCATATGTCTATTCAATGAATCAATTCTACTATATTTTTTGGTACAATGATCGCATTCGAATTTTTTAGTATATTTTTGAAAAGTATGAATTTTTGTGGTATTTTTGTGGTATTTTGTGGTATTTTTGTGGAGATTTATACTTTTTTCGTCCAAAATTGTGGTATTTTGTGGTATTTTTGTGGAGCAATGACTTTTTTTTATACCTTTTTTTAATTCGGCATCATAATTCTTCTTATGCTTATTTGTGGTTAAATGTCTATGGTAATGAGTTCGAATATCAGTGCAATAACTACAATCATAGCAAATATATCCAGTCATAATATATTATTAATATAAAATAATTTTTAAGTTTATAAAACATTTATATTTTTATACCTTTTTTTATACCTTTTTCACATTAAAAAGTATATTATAAAATAAAAAAGGTATAAATGTAATCAACTACCTAAAATAGTCGAAAAAAAAGTATAAATAAAGGGAAATAAAGTATATTTACCACATTCCACATATTTTTGAGGGGAGAGAGAGAAAAAAAAAAAAAAATTCTATAAAATAAAAAATAAAAATATCAATTATTGAAATATAAAAATTAATTTCAATGATTGTATAAAGAATTTGTATAATATAAAGTTAAAGTTTATTAAACTAGAAATACTCGTTCATAAGTTGTGTAAAAATAATATTTGAACCATCAATTAACCCTTCAAGAATCATTGAATCGCGAATTTCCTCTATTTTTTTATGATATAACATAATTCTTTCAAGTTTGACCGAATTTATATTGGTATTTACTGTAGCTACATCATCATCATCTTCATCACCGCGTGTATCTTCACCGCCTTCTGTAACCACATCATCTTCATCATCATCTTCACCACCACCTGCTGTATCTTCACCTTCTTCTGTATCTTCACCTTCTTCTGTATCTTCACCTTTTTCTGTATCTTCACCATCATCTGTATCTTCACCATCATCTTCACCATCATCTTCACCATCATCTTCACCATCATCTTCATCATCATCTTCACCACCACCTCCATCATTACCTACCGCATCTTTAGTATGAGCATTACTCTTTAGTTTATTAATTTGACAGAAGGTATCCTCAGTGTTTTGTTTTCGAAGGAATGAAAGCAATCTCAGTAATTCCAGTCTAATTTTAGCCTCTTCCACATTATCTTTAATTTCCTGAATACCAAACACCTCGTCTAATATATTTTCTTGATTAGACACTGTATAATATTGAATAACATCCGAGGTAACAACAATACCAAAAGTTTTCTTTTCTGTACCTTGTCCCCCATCCTGTTGAGAAAACTTATGGTCAGGAAGGTTGATACTGCTAATTTGTTGTCCATTTCGAATGAGAGAAGTCTTCGAACAATCAATCCGTTGGTCCTTACTATCACCAAAGAATTGTTTGTTATATGGAGACATAGTTGATTTACCTAAATTTGATTCTAGAGGATTATTGGGGTCAAAATACTCTAGATTAATCTCAGCACCTATTTTATAATTAATTCGGTCGTATGTATCATTAAAATTAGGAAATTCTTTTTTTACAAATTTAGAGGGTGCTTTAGAAATACCTCTTCCATTTTTTGAAATAAAATAATCAATGCCTTTATATTCGGTAACGAAAATAGTATTTTCTTCTTCATCCTGATATATTCGTATATCGTAAGATATGATACCATCAAAATAATAATTCAATTCAGGTTTTAGATGTTGATATCTTACAAGTTTTTCATTGGTGTGTGGACTTTTTGATTTATCGTGCAATGATATTTCAAGATTGGGGTGTATAAACATACAATCCCATCGTTTCTTTTTATCATATAATACATTGAGTTTCATTTTATTAATATCGAATTGATTGGTTACCATATCATATAAATCAATATCTGAAATTTTATTCCATTTATGTGAAATTAAGGTTCCCGTGAATTCATCAGAGGTTGGATTAAATAATAGTAGATTTTCTTTAAATATTTCTTTTTCTTCGTTGGACATCATACTAAGTTGAACTTTACCTTTATAAATTCCACTTTGGAAGATTTCACCCCAAGGAATAATCGCTTTTATGTAATCACCCGAACAAGATTTGGTAAAAATAGTGGAGGTATTCTTGTATTTTGAAATAAAAGCATTACCTAACTTAGCACCTATACCCACACTACCAATTGACTTATCATCTGAGTGATTAGACCTATAATTAGAGAACATACTATCGAGTTGGTCTACAGTCATACCTTTTCCATTATCTAAAATTGTAAATTCATTTTGTTCGAAACACATCGTAATTTTGGTTGAACCAGCATCAATAGAATTCGCTAGATATTCCGAAATAGAACTAAAATTAGTAATCCCTTTTTTTTTGAAAGATATTAATTGTCCTTTTTCATCCCAGTTTCCAGATGTTCTAATTTCTGTCATTTCGGTCATTTCTGTCATTTCTTAATGTTTAAATAAAAAATAATTCAATTTTTATTTACTTTCGCGAAATATAAGAATCCTAATATAAAGAATCACAATGATTGAAATATAAAAATTAATTTCAATGATTGTATAATATAAAGATTTTGTATAATTTCAATGATTGTATAATATAAATATTTTGTATAATATAAAGAAAATGTTAAATGTTATTAATTAAATGTTATTAATTAATTTGCAACACATAACCTATAAAATTTATTTTTACCATTAGTTTCATTATTATATTCTATTTCACATACTTGACCAATCCTCATACCGAAATACCGAGCAGCAGGATCGGTAACTAGAATAAAAGGCAAACTGTCTTCTTTTTCTAAATATAATCTATCAATTAATGCTTGTTTTTTTTCATTAGTTAAAATATTATATTGTGGAACTAATTCGTGTTTGCTAATATTAAATAGGAGACTATTGAGCCATAAGATTTGAATAAAAGTCCCATCTCGATAATGTAATCTATTTATATATTCTTCTAATACTCCTTGATATGAGATTTTATCCTTGGTAATTATAATTAAAACATCATCTTTACTTAAAATTTCTTGTTCATAAATATCCTCTATACAATTAATGATATTTTGATTCCTAACTTTACTATTAGTTAAATATTTAACCATAATTTTGTAATTTTTTAGTTGAATATCAGTATCTAATTCTTTATCTTTATCTACTTTTCTATCAACAATTATATCTAATGCGTCCACCTCACTATTACCTTTTGTTCCGTGTTGTTGAAAAATAATATTAAGTTCCTCTTTGGTTTGGTTTTCATAACTAGAAACATCACAATTCCTAATTTTAAGCATATCCAGAATAGTTTCTCGCGATTTATAAATATGTTCGAATTCCATTTTATTATAAGTTAATAAAATATTTATTTCAATTTTTTAAATCATTTGTTTTAACATCAATTTATATTAATTATTTTTTAACATCCAAAATATCGGTAAATGTTGAGAAATTGTCCTTAGTATTATCTGTTAATACTTTCAAACTTATTCCCATAGCACCACATTCCTGTATAAGTAATTTTACAGAATATGGTATTTTAACTTTACTAAAACTATAACTTTTATTATCTCGAACTGCCAATTTAAGATTTTCCGCTTTATTGCCTTCGAATTCTAAAGGACCATCATATGCCGGAGATACAAAAACATTATTATCTTTATTAACACCGACAATTTCTCCAGTGTGGTCACAAATATAATATTCACCTATAGTTTGTTCGTCCGTTTCTCTACCATCTGATCTGTCCACCGTACTTTCTTTTAGGAAATTCGCTATACCGTGAGAAATAATAGCGTCGCGTTCCATTTCCCCTATTCTTAGACCACCTCCAGCGGCTCTTCCTGCCGGTGGTTGTTTAGTTAAATAGTTTATTTTCCCTGGGGCACGAGAATTAATTTTATCCTGAACCATTTGTTTAAGTCTTTGATAGAATGTAGGACCTATAAAAATATCCGCTTCTAATTGCTTACCTGTTATACCACTATACATTACTTCTGTTCCATGCTTATGATACCCATTATTAGATTGTAATACATCTCCTAATTCTTCTATTGATTGTTCTTCAAAAGTGGTTCCATCAAAAATAAATCCCATACCTAAACCAATTTTGCCTCCAAGAGATTCCAGGAATTGCCCTATAGTCATACGACTAGGGAAAGCGTGTGGATTAATAATCATATCTGGAATTATTCCTTCTTTGGTATATGGCATATCTTTTGCTTCCATAACACACCCTACGGTTCCTTTTTGACCGTGTCTACTGGCAAATTTATCTCCAACATCTGGAACTCTAGTGGATATTAATCTTATTTTACATAATTTACTATTATCTGAATTGGTATTAAACATATAAACCTTATCTACTAATCCCCCACCGTCTTTTTTAACACTCGTACTGGTATCGAAATTCCCTTCATCTACAGAATTTCTATATTGACCTATTAAAACATCATTTTGGAATACATAGGAATTCTCCTTAACTACTCCAAATTCATCTAATTTAGAATAATTATAATCTTTATGGGGATTCACATTCTTTTGGTCATTTTTAGGAGAATAGAAAAATTCACTAACACCTTTTTGTTTATTCACCGATTCCATAGATTCATAAACTTTATAATATGTAGTATTGAATAAACCTCTATCTAATGAGTTTTTGTTTATAATAACGGCATCTTCTTGGTTATATCCAGAATAACTAGCAATCGCCACTATAATATTATTTCCACAAGGTAATTTACTATTAAAAATATATTCCGCCATTTTATTATTGACTAATGGTTTTTGTGGATAATTAAGAGTATGGGCACCATTATCCATTCGATATCTAAAATTACTGGTATATATTCCAACTGCTTGTTTCCCTTGACCGGCACCGAAAATATTCCTTACCGATTGACTATTATTGGCAAATGGAGTATAAAATCCTAGATGACCAAAAATCATAGTGGGGTGTAATTCGCAATGGGTAAAATTCTTAAGAGTTATATCATTATCTTTAAGTTCGTCTGGTTTTGAAGAAATTAGAATATTATCTAATTCATCTACATCTATATATTCAAATACGGCTTGCGTTTTTTCCAATTTTTTAAGTAAATCAACTCTACTCTTAGGACAAGAATAATCGCAATTATAGTAATCCAATTTATCTCTATTATCCATAAAACCACCTACCAAATTATCCCAACCAATTATTTTTTTATCTAAATCATTTATTATTTTCTTGGTTAAAATAAGTTTGTTATTCTCTACAATAAGAAGAGGCCTGGAACATCTGCCACCATCCGTGGAAATAAATAGTTCATTAAATCTGGTGTCCCAATTAAAAGAAGTAAAAATATTAATTAAAGAATTTCTTCTAAATAATTTAAGAACTCGTATAAGATATGAAATATCATGATGAATTCCTAAAATATTACCATTTAAAAATACCTTCCCAGAAGATTCCAATATTCTAACATCAATTTCTTGAATAAACATTAAACCGAATTCCCTAACACATTTTTCTAAAGGTTTGGTATCGCATCCAAAAGTAATATGGGTCATAATAGACATATGCTTCTTAATACCAACATTACCACCGTCAGGTGCTTCTACAGGGCAAAACATACCATATTGTGTGGAATGTAGTTTCCTTTGTGCTATCATAACATTACCTTTGGGGGTGTTAATTCTTCTAGTATGTGAGATAATATCTGAAAAAGTTCTTCTACTTAATGCTTGGATTAAACCTTTTTTATTTAGAATGGTTCCTATTTTAAAAGCAAACATATAATCTTTTTCCATTTTGTTAGAATCGAAAATATTTCTAATGTTGGATTCATTTATTATATCCATAATATTCTCCTTATATTTATCAGAGTTGAATCTATATTCTTTATCCAATTCTATCTTAGTTCTTCTTTGAAATTGTAAAAATGAATCTCTAAAAAGTGCAGCTAAAAGGAATCCTGATAAATCAACCCGCTTATTGGCGAAACTATCTCTATCCGTATTTTTAATTAAATTCTTTTTCCTATAAAGTAATTTTCTAACCATATAACCAAGAAATACCGCCTTATTAGTATAGTTATTTCCCACGTGAGGTATAAGTTCATTTGTTATAATATTATAAACCTGACTAACAATATTATGTTGCGTAAATTGTTTTAAAAATTCTCCAGCACCATGTTGCGTATAAGCTACACTACCTTCTTTTATACTTGGAATCATTTCGTCGATTAATTCTTGATTTACATCGTCATCCAATTTATTAAAAATATTCTCTAATATTTCTTTATCACTCTCCAACCCAAGAAATCTAAAAATTACAAATAAGGGGACTTTCTTATTAAAACCTGGTAGTCTTACATTCATAGAATCATCTATAATCTTTATAGATATTTCTGTAGTTTTTGGATATTTAAATTTACCTTGTGGTATAGATTTAATATTAATGGTATGCGTGTTAATACCATCATTAACAGTTTGGACGTATAATTTATTTTCCGCCTTTCTTTCGTGGGAAACTATTACTTTTTCCTTTCCTTCTACTATAAAATACCCACCTTGTTCATAAGGACACTCCCCCATACTTCTTAAGGTTTCAAATGATTGGTTATTTAAAACACATAGTTTGGAATGTAACATAATGGGAATACTACATAAACTCATATGGTCAAAAGTAATAGCGTTTTCTTCTATAGTATTTCCTTCGTCGTCATTAATTTTATATTTAACTAAAATATCACAAAAAATATGAGTGGAATAATTTAAATTCTTTAATCGTGCTTCATTTGGATACATTTGCTTTCTTATATTTTCTCCGTGATAAATTATAGGTTTTCCTATAGTTATCTTATCTCCATTTTCACCACCATAATATATTTCCAATTCAAATTTATAATTTTTAGTTTCTTCATTCTTGGCAAGATAAAGAATTTGGGGGTTATTCTCTTTAAAAGTTTGCGGTATTTTATTTAGTATATAGTCGTTAAATGAGTCTAGATGATGATTTGTCATATAGTATTTATTGTTATCGAAATAACTATAGATAACTTTCCAGATATCCGTTTCGGCATTTATTTGTTCCATTTATAAAATAATATAATAAAATAATATAATAAAATAATCCAATAATCTATAAAATATAATATAATCTATAAAATATAAATAATCCAATAATCTATAAAATATAAATAATCTTTAAACAAAAAAAAGTTTAAAAAGTTTAAAAAGTTTAAAAAGAATAAAAAAAATATTATTTATAATTATGAACCTATATAATTTAGTTCTAGAACAATTCAATGATGCTCTTGAAAAAACCACTTATAGTAATGATATCCGTAAATACCTTTCGGAACCCAAGCATGAAATAATAACAAATTTCCCAGCGAGAATGGATTCTGGAGATATTGAAATGTTTAAAGGTTATAGGGTTCAGCATAATAATACTCTCGGTCCATATAAAGGTGGAATAAGATTTAGTTTGGACGTCCATTTAAATGAAGTAAAATCTTTAGCTTTATGGATGACTATTAAATGTGCTATTCAAGATTTGCCTTATGGGGGCGCCAAAGGTGGTGTTAAAATAGATCCGTATAAATATTCTAAAAACGAATTAATGAAAATAAGTAAAGGATATGTAGTTTCTATGAATAAATACTTTGGAGAAGATAAAGATATTCCGGCACCAGATATGGGAACTAACTCTCAAATTATGGATTGGATGGTGGATGCCTATCAAAAAAAAGGACAAACACATACAAATTCCGTCTTTACTGGAAAATCTATTGAATGCGGTGGTTCTAAGGGTAGAACGGCGGCGACTGGTTTTGGAGTAGTGGAATGTATTAAATTATGGTCTTTACATAATAATTTTAATTTAAGTGGGAAAACATATATTATTCAAGGATTTGGAAATGTGGGTTCTCATACGGCAATTCTTTTATCAAAATTGGGAATGACGTGTATAGGAGTGGCGGACCATACCAGGTGTTTAATGAGTAATGAAGGATTTAATGTTTTCAAATTACAAAATCATTGCAAAGATAAACATAATTTAATGGAATATGAATTTGGAGAAGAAATAGATAAAAAAGATTTTTTCTCAATAGAATGTGATATAATAATTCCGGCAGCAAAAGAATTAGAAATAGGAATAGAAGAGGCGACTAATATTAAATGTAGATTAATAGTGGAGGCGGCGAATGGACCAGTAGATAGAGATGCCGAAAAAATTCTTAAAACTAAAAATATAGAAATTATACCAGATATTTTGGCTAATTCTGGTGGAGTAGTAGTTAGTTATTATGAGTGGTTACAAAATAGAAGATGTGAATATTGGAGTGAAGAAGAAGTTTTAGGTAAATTAACTCTTAAAATGAAAGATACTTTTAATAAACTTTATTTGGAAGCGAGGGATAAAAATATTTCAATTAGAGAGGCGTGCTATATTTATGCCTATAAAAAGTTAGAATCTGTATTATTAAAGAAACAAGCATTTTGATTTTTTAACATTATACTGCTCTTCTAAATATGTTATAATTTTAAAGACATCTTGTGAATTATTAAATATTAAAGAATCACCACAGGTGTTTAATAATTCACAGTCACCATTATTATTAAATAGAAGTATGATAGAAATATATAATTGTATTTTATCTTTTATATAAATTTCAAAGTCTATTGTTTCAGATTTTAGAAATTCATCTATAATATTTTCTGTTTTCGGTAAATTATAACCTTCCATTCTATTTTTTAATAATTTTAAACTAGGGTGGAAGAATGCCTTATTTTTTTCAAATACTATTTTATGTTTAGCTGTAAAACAATCTTTCCGTTCTATATAATTATATAATAATCGGTAAATTTCTTTTACAGTAGTTATATATTCGCCTATAATGGAATTGATAAATTCCAATTTATTTAATTTTTCTTGAGTAAATACACCATTAGATAATTTTATTATTTCTTGTTGTAAATTTGTTTCATCTGGTCTATAAAAAACCAATTTATCTTGTATTACTTGAATAATAGGATTATATGAACCGCTATTTGTATCTCCTAAACAATTACTTGGTGTAATATATAGATATGGTGTTTTATTTTCAATATTTTCATATTCAATTCTACTAGTTCCTGTAAATTCCATAATTATGGAGATTGAATTATTAAGTATTCCGGCAATATGGCAGAATTCTAAAATCATATTATATTCAGATTGATTAATAATATAAGGACAAATTAATGAATCATTACCTACCCTGGATTGAGTGATGACGATATCTTCCTTTTTATATATTGGGTCTATATAGATTTTTATAATGGGTCTATTAAAGAATTTAAGTTTTTTTAATATTTTTGGATTTTCGTGATTACTTTCTTCTCTTATTGGATAAGAACCTATACAAAATATAAATATATATGGATTTGTATTTTGTAAAAGATGGTAAATTTTAGATAAAGATGTACGGAGATTCATTTAATAAATGTTCTACCTTTTTTTTAAATCAAATTTTTTATTTTATTGATAATCTAATCAAATGATAATCAAAATTATTGATAATCTAATCAAATTTATTGATAATCTAATCAAATGATAATCTAATCAAATTTATTGATAATCTAATCAAATGATAATCAAATTTTTATGTCGTTAATATAATCTAATAAACTTATATCTTTTTTTCTTATGCTATCATTCGAATCCACAAAATAAATAAATAATCCCAAGATAACAAAAATTACTCCTACATGAACAACATTTTCGTCTGCTGAAATTATTTCTACAAATTTTTTACAAAATGTAAGATAAAATTCTAAATTATTATCGATATTATTACTGTTTAATGTTTCAGATAAAAGGTCGCTCATTTTTTCTATAACTGTAAAAATAGAACTTGAGAATTGTTCTACTTTATTATTAAAACTAATGTTTTCTGTTTTATGTTGATCTCTAACCAATTCTGTTTGTTTTGTTATTTCTTTCAAATTAAGGTCATTAAAATTCATAGCTTTATGATATTTATCTAATTGTGTTTCTTTTTCATCACTCATATCATTCACGTCAAAATATTTTTTTAATTCAGAGTCATCAAACCATCTAGGATTAGATAATTCATTACTTTCTCCAGGTGAATCAAATGAAGGGTCATCAAATGAAGGTGGGTCATAATCTTCAAATAAATCATCTATAAATAAATCTTGTAGTTTATCAACACTATTTATCTTCCAATATAAAAACAACGAATTGTGGAAAATATCACCTTGTGTTAATTTATTTTGACCATTATATTTTTCAAATTGGTCTCTTTTTTCGATTATTTGTTCGCTAATATTATCTAATTCATCTATATCTATATCATTATCTATTGATAAGTCAGTTGTTAATAAAGCAAGAGAGTATATATTATTATATAGTTGTAATTGTGTTTTATTTTTATTAGGACTATTTTTTATAATAGAATAAAATAAATTTAATTTTTCAATCGAATTATCTATATAATTTTTAAAATCATCATAATTTTTAAAATCATCCGGTTTTGAAATAGTTTTTTTATTTGGTGAAATTGTTGTACCCTTAAAATTATAATTTAATATTTTTTTTATATTAGTAAAAAATAAATCTGTTTCATCAAATGACGATTCTATATATTTCTCTAAATTAAAATCATAATTAAAAAAATTGTAATTATATGGTAAATTAGTTTCTAAATTTACATCAAAATTAAGAAGTTTAGTAATATTTATATCTTTGTCTGCACTAACAGCTGCATTTTTATAGAATAAATAAATAATTGCTTTTAATAAATTTAATTTCAGCTCATCTTTTTTAATAGTATCTAAATTATTATTTTGTAATTCTGATAAACCTAATTGTTTAGAAATTTTATATACGAAATTATCAAATTCTGGTCTGGGAGATAATGAAAAGATTAAACCCAATTTTAATAAATTATTATCTACTATAATATCATTTTTATCTACTAAATTATTATATAAATCTTGTAAGGTGATATTTTTGTTATCTTTATATGTATTCTTTAAATTAGAATATATACTATCTAAATCTATTCCTTTTGTATCAAAAAAAGGTATTTTTTTTATATCTTTTAAAAAAATTTCTTTATTACTTTCTTTAAAATGTTCTATTTTTTTATTACTTTCTTTAAAATGTTCTATTTTTTTATTACTTTTTACAAAATGTTCTATTTTTTTACTATTTTTTTTGATATTATAAATGGTTATTATAATAAATGTAACTAAAAAAGGAATAAGGTATTTTAGGTCATAAATACAAATAAATAGCGATATTAAAAGAAAACACATTTTTAAATGTTTTGATAATTTTAAATTAAAAGTAAAAACTAATATTGTTATAGTGATAGTTAATACTAAATTTTGATAATCTAAAGTATTTAATTTATACATTTTAATATTATAAGATAAAATTTTATTTAAATTTAGTCTATTTTACATTTAGTCTATTTTACATTTAGTCTATTTTACATTTAGTCTATTATACATTTTAGTCTATACTAAATAATTTCAGTTAAATCTACGTGTGTAAGCATATGTCGCCTACAACAATAACGCTTTAATCCTAAAAAATCCATAACTTCACCTTCTACTGTTTTTTTTATATTCTCTGCATTAAAATTAATAGTTTCCGGTTGTTTTTCTAGTCTCGGGTCATCATTAATAAGTTCTTGATATTTATTCCATTTATTTCCAAGAACTTTTCCACAACTTACACATCGCATAGGTATAATCATTTTATTAAACTAATATATTTTTATTTTAAAATCAATTTTTTAAATATTTAAAATATAATATTTATAGATTATTAATGTCTAATGATTTTTTAAAAGATAATATGGATTTAATAAAATCATTTTTATATAATTCAGACATAAAAAATTATGTTTTAGACCCACTTACATGTATTGTTAGGTGTGCAATTCTTTCCTTTAAACCAATAGGTACTAAATTAAGTATTAATCAAAATAAAATAACTTTTATAGACCCAAATATTCTTCAAGGTGTAATTAGATGGTCGTATGGAGATAAAAGGGAAGATTTACATAATATATATAAACCTATAATTAAATCTACTAAATGGTATAAAGTGGATAATCCAGATATTTTAAATATTTTTATTTTAGCTAAAAAAGGTTTAGAAAAACTTAAACAATCATATGAAGAAAATTCTATTATAACTCACTCTCTTTCATTGTATATTAATATTTTAGATTTATATATAAATTCTAAGAATAATGATATAAATTCTAAGAATAATGATATAAATTCTAAGAATAATTTAGACGATGAAGAAGATAATAAGATTTATAGTGATTTAAAATTACTATGGAGTGATTCACAAATAAGTATAGTTAATAATATTTTAAAACAAATGGAAATTGATTCTGTTAATAGAATAGATTGGTTTCAAGCTATAGATATAATATTAAAAAGTAAAGAGAAAAATGTATATGAAATTATAAAAAAAAATACCACAACATTACAATAAGGTTACTAATACTATAAGGTTACTAATACTATAAGGTTACTAATACTATAAGGTTACTAATACTATAAGGTTACTAATACTATAAGTTTAATTAAAAATATTTAATTATAATTATTAATTAATGTCAGCTAGACTAATAGAAATTTTTAAAAAAAATTCACAAGATTTAGAAGAATTAAAAAAAGAAGTATATGAAATTAAAAAAAAAATAGAGAGTTTGGAAATAGAAACCAGAGAGTATTCTGGCGAAATTAAAAATATAGGACAACAATCAATTTATATTGGGAAGTATCTAGAAAATATACAGAATCAAGAAATAGAAGAACTTTTAAATGATGAAGAACTTTTAAATGATGAAGAAAATGTAGAATTAGAAGACCTAAGAGAAACAGATAACGAACTAAAAGAAACAGATAACGAACTAAAAGAACCAGATATAACGAACTAAAAGAACCAGATATAACGAACTAAAAGAACCAGATAACGACTTAAGAGAACCTATAGAACCCGATTCCCCTTTGTGGAGTTTTATGGATTAATTTATTTTTTACCTTTGCTTCTCCTTATACTTTTACTTCTACTTCTACTTCTACTTCTACTTTTTTTATTTGATTTTTTATTTTGAGATGATTTTTTATTTTGAGATAATTTTTTATTTTGAGATAATTTTTTATTTTTAGGCGATTTTTTATTTTTAGGCGATTTTTTATTTTTAGGCGATTTTTTATTTTTAGGCGATTTTTTATTTTTAGGCGATTTTTTATTTTGAGATAATTTTTTTACTATTCTTTGGAATAAATTAAGATTTACACCTTTAGAATTATTACTTTTTAAAAGTGTTAAATTTTTTTTTTTTACAGATTTATTTTTTTTAATATATTTATTAACAAAATTCATAATATCCTTATGACTTCTATCGCCGTCATATTCTTTAATTAATTTTCCTTTATTATATAATCGGATAGTTGGATAACCTCTAACAGTTTCTTCTTCATTTAATGGATTGTATTCGCTCATTTTTTCCACAGGAATTTCACTAAAACTTATTGGGGAAGTTTTCTTAAATTTTTCCCAATCTGGACGCATTTTTTGACAATAAAAGCAACCATCAGAGAAAAATAAAACGATTAAAGGTTTTATATTTCTAACTTTATTTAATTCATTAAGTGGGATATTTGAACTGGGCATTTATAATATTCTAATATATTTTTTTCCAGTCGAATATTAAATTTAAAGATAAAATAATTATTTATAATAATAATATTTTAATTGAATAATAATATTTTAATTGAATAATAATATTTTAATTGAATAATAATATTTTAATTGAATAATGAATACAAAAACTTTTAAACAATTAGATATTTTAGGCGGTGGATTAAGATTGAGTGATTCTAAAAGAAAAGTAGAAGGTGTTTTAAAATTTAATAATCAAAATAAGAAGTTTGAAGTATTTACTGGAGAGAAAGATATAGATGGTAATGAATGGATAGATATTGTTCCTTCTATTGCTAGTGAGAGTAATTTGGGAGATATTAAAATAGGAAATAATTTATTTATTAATCCACTAAATGGAGTAGCTAATGCTATATCTGTTGGTCCATCCATGTTTTACCAACATATAGTTACAGTTTCTAAATATAATATTCCATTTGAACAACACGTTAACACTGGCCTTCCAGATGGTAGTATTATTAAGGGAGGTTCTGGAGATTTTACTACTATAACAGATGCTATAAATTTTATTGAAACATTAGATTCTAACGATTATCCGCGAAATAGTGAAAATCAATGGTTAATTTATATAGCGCCTGGATTATATAAAGAGAATTTTACTCTTCTACCATTTATATCTATAAAAGGTTATGGAAAAAGTGTAACTATTCTTACACCAGAAGAAAATCATATAAATCAAATAAATCATATAAATCAAATAAATCATATAAATCAAATAAATCATATAAATCATATAAATCTTACAACAAATACAGCAATTTTTGATATTTCTATAAAATTTGAGAATAATTTAGATATTCAAAATAATGTTTTAATTAATGTGGATACTAGTTTAGGTAGAGATACTATTCCCACAGATGAACAAATATTTAATAATTTGGTTCTATTAAAAAATATAGATATAACTGTTTCTGGTGTTAATTCGTTTACGTGTGTTAATGTAGAGTCTGGAAATTTAAATTTTGAAGATAATTTTATATCGGTAGAACAAGATGAAATTGTTTTAGATAATGATAATATTATTTATGGATTTAATATTAAGGGTGGTTCTATAATAGATATAAATGAAGGTAAATTTAATTTTATTATTAATAGGAAAACTTTTACATTTTGTGAAACTAATAATTCTAATCTAACTATGGTAAATTCGTTCGTTGATATTAAAGAAAATATTAATAACACTATTGAAAACAATTCGGTAAGTAATATTATTAATTCATTAAGTTCTAATTGCGAAATAAGAAATTGTCAATTAACAAATAATACTATAAATGGAAATATTTTTACATTAAAAGATAGCACAGATAGAGATTTATTAGTTATAAATAAAGACGAGATAGCTTCTTTAAAAAAAGAAGGTGGAATATTGACTCTTATATCTACTAATGAATCAACTAGAACCAATATTTTAAATAAATTAAATGGTAAAAGAGGACTTAAAATTGATGAAATAAATTATAAGATTTCACATATTAAAAATGATGAAAATATTTTTACGATAACTTTAGATAATGATAGATATTTATTAGATGAAACAATAATTTTTGATGAAACAATAACTATTGATATTTTAAGTTTAAATAGTATAGCAAATTCTTATTTGAGAGGCACTAAATATATAATAGATTCTAATTCTGATAATTTTTTAATAGAAAATAATGATGTTTCTAAGGAGCAAGGAGACTATAATATTTTAGGAAATAGTTTAGTGGAATTTAACGATTTTAATGTAATACACGTAAGTAATGATAAAGGTGATTTTAATACTATAGGACAAGCTCTTGAATCTTTGGGTAAATTAGATCCCAATTTAAAATATTTAATAAAAGTTCATACGGGTAGATATATAGAGGATAAGGTTATTAATTTAATTGGTAAGAGTAATGTTAATATTATAGGAGATAGTTGGACCAATACAGAAATAGAATTTAAATTAAAAAATATACCTGATAATGGAATACTGATAGATGCCGATATAATACTGATAGATGCCGATAATGGATTAATAGAAAATTTGAAGCTAATATATAAAGGAGATGTATCAAATGAAACTGGTAAAGTGTCTATTATAAATTATTCTGGTAAAACTGCAAATCTTAATTATATAAAATTTGAGATAGAATCTAATAATATTAATGTTATAAATTTAAAAAGTTGTGGAGAAATTAATAATTTATCAAATTGTATAGAAATTAATCATTTATCAAATTTGGATTTAGATATTAAATATTTTTTTAAAGATACCACGGATACCGTTACTGGAATAAACGCAATTGATAGCAATTTATTAGAACTTGATAGAGTTAATATAAAAATTATAAAGTCTTTAGATGAAGGCACCTTAGAAGTTCAAAATGTATTAACAAACTTAAATCTTATGAATACTAGAATAACTGCGAAAGATATTAACTTTGAATTAACTACTGAATTACCTAATTGTAATTTAATAAAAAATAATAGTGATTTAACTAATAATTATAAAAATTATATTTTCGGTAATAGTTTATTATTGAATAGTTCAGTAGAAACTAATTATATTTTGAAAAATCAAACAGATGATAGATTTATTATAATAAATAGTAATATTTTAGGTGATTTTAATGGTAATAATATTTTTACCACAGGTTCTGTTCTATTAAATTCTGAAAATAGCGAAGTTTATAGTTATCATACGGCACTTTTATCCAATAATAAAGATAGTATTCTTATAGGAAATTACGCTGGGTTAAATACTATGGGAAATGAAGGGAATAATAATATTTTAATAGGAAAAGAATCTGGTAAAAATATTAGTAGTGGAAGCAATAATGTATTATTGGGGAATTATACAGGTAAAGAATTAGACGGTAATAAGAATATATTATTGGGAAATAACGCAGGTTATAATTTAAAGAATAATGACGAATCTGTTATGATAGGATATAAATCTGGTTTTAATACTCAAAAAAAGAATTTATTTTTAGGAACATATGCCGGATATAATATTACTGGTCAAGATAATATAGTATTGGGTAATACTAATGAAAATGTAAACGTAAATGAAAATGAAAATGAAAATGAAATAAATGTAAATGATAATATTTTTATAGGAAATGATTCTGGAATAGAGTCTACTGGCAATAGAAATATTTGTTTGGGAGAAGGTTCTGGTATTGTAGATAATGGTAGCAATAATGTAAATATAGGAAGCTATACTGCTTCTAAAAACAAATATAGCGATATACCACTTATAGAAGGAACTGGATATAATGTGAATATTGGTCATATGGCCGGAAGAAACACAATAGATAGTTCAAAAAGTATAAATATTGGCGGTGGTTCTGGAGAACTTAGTTTACAAGATGAAAACATTAATATTGGTTTCAAGGCTGGAAGAAATCTATCTGGAACAAAAAACGTATCTATAGGAAATGAAACTTTAATAGGGCAATATAATCAAGATAATCCAGATAATCCAGATAATCAAGATACAATAAGTAATGTGGTTATAGGAGATAAGGCAGGAAAGAATATTTTATCTAAACAAAATGTGGTAATTGGTGCGGAAACTGGTCCAAGAGATACAAAAAAAATTGGAGATGATAATATTTTAATTGGTTTCAAGTCAGGTAATGAGATGGGCGGTAATGATGTCGATGGTCCTAAAAATAATATTTTAATGGGAACACTATCTGGAAATAAAGTTACAGGTAATGATAATATTTATATGGGAAATAATTCAGGTTCTTCAAATGTTTTAGGAGAAAAAAATGTATTTATGGGTGTAGAATCGGGAAGTAATATAAGTAGTGGAAATAATGGAGTTATTTTAGGTTATAACGCAGGTAACGGAACATATAATGATATTGATGGAGATATATTAATAGGAGCAATGACTGGATCAAATATTACAGGAACAAAAAATACTATAGTAGGATTTGAAGGTGGTAAAAAAGCCGGTAGTAATAACTCTTTATTTGGATATAATACAGGGACTAATTTAACTGGAGACTATAATACAATTTTAGGTTCCAATAGTGGTAAAGAAATTAAAAGTAATTATAATATAGTTATAGGTGATGAATCTCTAACTAGCACCAGTACTGAAATAAATACAGATGGAAATATAGTAATAGGGTCGCAAGCATGTAATAAACTTACATCTGGTGGTAATGTTTATATAGGTTATAAATCGGGTATTAATAATGATGGTGAAAATAATACAATTATAGGTGACGGTGCCTTATCATTTACAACAGATATTAGTACTAAAAATAACACTATTATTGGGAAAGATGCTGGTAAAAATTTTAAAGGAGACCAAAATTTAATCATAGGTTCTGCAGCAGGTTCAGGTTCAGTAGAAGTTAAAAATATAATAAAAAATAATATTTTATTGGGATATAATGCCGGAAAACTGAATAATAAATATAATAATCTTTTGATAATAGGTAATAATTCGGGAACTTCTATTACTGATTCAAAAACTTCTTATTATACTGAATCAGAAAACCTAATCATAGGTAATAATAGTATTACAGAATTAAAGTCTTTTGGCAATATGGTAATAGGAAATAATGTAGGTAATAGTATTACTGATGTAGGTAATAATAATACTAATGTAGGTAATAATAATCTTATTGGAGAGAAGACTGGTTATAACTTAACCACCGGTGGTAATAATATATTTATAGGAAATTCTAGGAGTTTGATATATAAATATATAAAAAAAGAAGGAGAACCTTTTGACTTAAATAATGTTTATTATAGTAACGATAACGATGGAACATGGTCATTATCAGGTCCAGATAAATTATCAAATAATACTAAAGGAAATATTGAATTTATAGCACCAAAAGAAGAAACAAATACAAAAATTATTGGAATAAAATCTAATACTACATTTAATAATTATAGATTTGATTATATAGTTACAAATAATATAAAAAATGAGAGAAATCTAATAACACTAGATAATTTTAAAAATAAAAATTTTATTAAAAATTTTGGTGGAAATAATTGGGGAGTTTATAAAGATAAAAATAATAAAGATAACGATATACTAGATAATATAACAATAAACTATAATTCACATTCATTTACATCTAGTCAAATATATTATGATTTATTAAACAATACAACATATAAATCTTCAAATTGTCCAATTAATTTTTCCCCAGATGATATTTTAAAAGTTAATTTTACACCAAAAGATTCAATTGAACTTAAAGAAATTATAATTAAAGTTTATGCCATAGTACAAGTTATACAAAATGACGATGTAATAGATTTAGTTAATATTACTATTAGTGATTTAAATGGTTATGATTTTATGGATGAAAGACTTTACTTTGATATATTAAAAGATGATACTAATGCTCTATCGGGAAATTTTATGATTGATGATATAGATGACATAGAATTTACAATGACTCATATTTCTAGTGCTGGTTATTATAATAGAATAGGTAATGAGAATTTATTTTTAGGTATTTCATCTGGAAATAGTAATTTAGGAGAGAAAAATATTAATATAGGGTTTAAAGCAGGTAAGAATTCATCCATAGGTAATAATAATACCATTTTGGGTAATAATGCGGGTGAATTTTTAGGAGATGGCGAAAATAATACTATAATTGGTCAAAATGCTGGACAATATTTGGCTTCTACTGGTAATACTATAATAGGACGCGATTCAGGGAAGAATATAGAAAATCAAAGTAATAATATATTAATTGGCGAAGAAAGTGGTAAAACATTAGGTGGTAGTGGAAATATATTGATAGGAAATAAAGCGGGCATTAATTTAGTTAAAAATAATTTAAGTAGTGAAAATAATGTTATAATTGGACATAATTCCAAATATACATCTAGTAATGGTGATAATAATGTTATAATAGGAAATGGATTGGATAATTTAATGGATAACTCTCTAGTTATAGGAAATAAAAAAATAACTTTTGTTAGAGATACAAATGTTATAGAAGATACAAATGATATAGGAGACGCCCATTTATATATACCAGTGGATAATGCCCAGATTTTTGGTTATGATGAATTATTAAAAGTTTATTCATTGTCATCTCCCGATACTTTTAATTACCTAAATACTGTAAAAAATACCGATTATTATATCCCATATAAGAGTATAATTCATACATTTCCATTTGGTCAATGCTCTATAGAGAAAAATGGTGATAATAATTTTGAATTAAGAGATTATAGCAAACAATTAAGTTTTATTGATTTCTTACCAAAAACAAATATAGTAAAGGATTTAAATCCAGATGAATTTGACTACAAACGACCAATTATATCATTAAAAATAATAGGAGATTCTACAAATAATGGGATATATGAAATTCAAACATTACCTGATATTTCCAATAGTGAATATGATTTTATAGAAATTAAAAAAATAAATAGTGTTACAAACAATTTTGATAATGTTATCGAGGACACAACCTCCTATAAAGAAAATATACAAATACAATTAGATAATAATATATTAATTCTATCACCGGATAATCCTTACGGTAGAATAGATGGTGGTGCCAAAAATATATTTGGAGGTATAGATGTTATAACAATTAGTAAAGGTATGTATATTGAAAAAATAGTCAGTGCTACTACTAACGAAATTTCATTAGTTGACCAAAATTATATTATTGAATTTGATAAAGATATTCGAATGACATTCGCCATAGGAGATCAAGTAGTAATGCTTTGGGATACAAATACCGGCTTTGTTGATGATTCTAAATTGGATGCTTATATTATTGGAATTACATATAATGAAACACAATTAAGTAGTGAAATAAAACTAAGTAACATAACGAATACGGGACCTGCGGACTTAATTCTGGCAGACTCCAGCATAAGAATTATAAAAGTTAATACTAAAAATAATCCATTTATAGGAAACTTTAATAATAATAAAGTTGTATTTAATGGTGATAAAGATGATTTAATAAATGAAAAAGCTACTGTAACAGTAAAGGGTAGTATAGGTCTAACAGATTTCTTATTATTAAAAAAAACAACTAATAAAGACAATATAGAATTAAACTCTGGTGAAGGAATTATATGGTTGGAAGAAGATGAAGATGGAGAACCTATCTTAAAATTAAATTATAAAAATAAAAAATATGATATATTGTTAAGTGAAAGGATTGATTATACTTAGATTATATGATTGCGATTTCTTCTTTATTATCAATATTAGTTATCAAGTTGAATACTTCTTCTGGTAATCTAAAATGGGAGCCATTTGTTTCTCCTTTAATTGGTAATCTATTATTTGTATTTTTATAATGATTTAGTGATACTATAACATTATTCCACAATATTTCCTCTATATCTAATAAATTATTTTTAATCATATTTTCGCCTTCATTAATATTATGTTCTAAAAATTTATTTGTTTCCCAAAAACTTTTTTTAAATGCCATAGTTGATTCAAAAAATCTATTATAGTAATCACTTACATATGAAGAATATGAAACTGCCGAAATTATTTTATTTACTTCCAATATTCCTAAACCAGTACACCCAACTAGTTTTTTATTTAAATGTAATAGAGAACTAACTCTTTGTTTTACTGACATAGGAGGGTAGTAGTCATCATCATCCATACATACTATTATCTCATATTTACTATTTTCTATACCAATATTCCTTTTTTCTCCAATAGTTTTAATATCATCTAATTTAATATATTTGATATTATCTGCCTTGGGTAAAATATCTTCTAAATTTTGTTTTTCAGAATCATCTATTATTATCCATTCTATTTTATCAGATGGATAATCTGTATGTGTAAAATTCCTTATACTTAAATCAAATAAATATTTTCTATTATATGTTGGTGTAATTATTGAAACATTTGGTAGGTCATCATCAAAGCATTCGTAATTATTTTTTAGAGGAGGGAGTGACCTATATTTTTTCCAAACATTATCAAAGAAATCTTTTAGTTTTCTATCAAAATCTTTATTACTTTGTTGATTATTTTCTTTGGCCTTGTCTCCCATTTCCTCAAGTTTTAATTCATCTGTTTCAATTAAATTATTTACTTTTTCTATAACCTTTACTAAGTCTTCTTTATCAATAGTATATTCGCTACCTAAGAAGTGCTTAAGTTTTTTCTTTTTATTATTTTTTACTAAAAATCCAGAAACATTATTAATGATATATTCTTTAAATGGTGGGCAATCTAAAGCGATTGGAACACTTTTAGCAGTAATACAATCATGTAAAGTATTACTATAACTACTACAACTTGTAAGGCAAATATGGATACCATTATTATTTAAGAGTGTTAAATATTCTTCAGTAGTTTGATATTGTTCTATATAATTAATATTTGCTTGTTCTTTTTTCTCGATTCCTTTATTTTTAAAGAAATTTAAACCAGCGATTATATTAAGTTTAGGATAATCTTCCTTCCATATTTCTAATACAGATGATATATGTCTATAATTTGATTGCCCTAAAACAAATAAATATTCTTCAAATTTTTTCTCTAAAGAAACTGTGAATTTATCAAGAGTTTTCCAACCAATATGGATTATTTTTTCTTTATCCAAATAAGTTTCTAAAATAGTTTTAGTGTATTCATTTTTAGCAATAACAAAATCTAATTTAGATAAATATGGAATCCATACTTTATTAAATTTTTGCTGGTCTATAACAAGAATATTTATTGGAGCATATTTAAAAAAAGAATTATTTACTATACCTACGAAAATATTTACATCGGCAACTTTTGCCATATTTTTATGAAATTGGACAAATTCAAATTGAACTTTTTTTTTTCTAGAATAAATTTTTTTAAGAGTTTCGAAAATCATTTCACAATCTTCTGATAGGGAATGTTTATTATCGATAGATATTATATTTATTTTCATTTACTAAAATGATAATAAAATAAATATTTAGTTTATACGAGAAATACTTTTTATACAGTTTATGTTTCTTCTTTTTCATCTGTGTTGGGTGGTGGTGGTGGTATTGCTGCTGCTGCTTTTGTTGTTGTTGTTGGTGGAGGTGGTGGTATTGCTGCTGCTACATTTGTTGTTGTTGTTGGTGGAAGTGGTGGTGTTTTTGCTGCTGCTGCCGCTGCTGCTGCCTTTTTTGCTTCTGCTTCTGCTTCTGCCTTTGCCTTTGCCTTTGCCTTTTCCTTTTTTTTTGCTGTCTTTTTTGCTGTTGGTTTAACTGTATTAGAACCAAATTTATCTTTAATACCACTTAAACTACCCGGTATAGTTTGACCTATAGATTGCCCTATAGAACTTTTAGTTGACTCAAACATAGATTGGGCAGTTGCTCTAGCACTTCTACCTTCTTGTAAACCAGTTCTTAAAGCAGATGCTAATGTATTACCTCCTTGATTGGATTTCTTCATTCCAGTAACACTACTTTTCTTTTCTCCTACAGTATTTTTTTCTTGTTCTCTTTGGAAAAAAATTCTTTGCAATTGTTCTTTTGGCGCCTGAGGAGAGAAACCTACATCATCTGTTATAAACCACCCAGAAGCAAATTCTCTATCTAATGTATCTATTAAATTTTGATTTGTAGGTTTTTTTATAAGACCACCTTTTTGACTCCTAATTTTACGTCGTTTTATATTTTTTCGTTTTAAGCTTCGGTTAAAATAATTTTTATTTAACTTCGTATGTTTTTTAGAAACCATATTAATATATAGTAATAAAATTAATATAGTAATAAAATTAATATAATAAAATTAATATATAGTAATAAAATTAATATAATAAAATTAATATATAATAAAATGGTAATATATAAAATGGTAATATATAATATAGTTTTCGTTATCATTTTATTATTATTAATATTTGTATTATATATTAATAAAGAAACATTTGGTAATATAAATGATAAAAATATAAATGATAAAAATATAAATGATAAAAATATAAATGATAAAAAAATAATCATTATAGGAAATGCCCCATTTGATAAAGGTAATGATAAAGGTAAACTTATAGATAGTTTTGAAAAAGTAGTTAGATTTAATAGTTTTAAACTTGATAATTTTACTAAATATTTAGGCACTAAAACAAGTGAGTGGGTAGTTAGTGATACACATTGTCTTTTATTAAAAAAAATGTTTATAAAACAATGTAAACAAATGCCTAATGTTAAAATAAATATTATACTTCCATTAGTTTTTAAAAGTAATAAACAAAAACTTAACCAACAAATACCTCAAAATATTTTAGATAGAAGTAATATTCTAATTCAAGACCAAGATATTATAGTAGATAAAAAATATAACTTTGGTAGAAGATGGCCTTCAACTGGTATTTTAACTATATATTATTATTTAAATTTATATGAAAAAATATATATTACTGGATTCAATCACTTTGATCCTAAAGAAAAAACTATTCATTACTATGAAAATAGAAAACAGATTGGACATCAACACCTATTGGAAAAACAAATAGTTGATGATTTAGTTAAAGAAGGTAGAATAATAAGAATTTAAGTATTTATAGATTTATATATTTATATATTTATAGATTTATATATTTATAGATTTATATATTTATAGATTTTTTATTAATAATATTTGTTAATTTATCAGAATATTCGCAACCTAAAAGTGTGCTGTTTATCCATATATTAGAATATCTGGATTCTTTTTTTAATTCTTCTTCATTACTAGGTCTTTGCTTAACAATAAACATCATTCTATTATATAAAGAATTATCAGATTCTTCTTCATTTCTTTGTATAAAATAATTTTTCCCTTCAAATGTAATATCCATTATATATTAATTGTGTTATTTCCTTAAATAATTTATAGATTTATTTATAGAATTATTTATAGATTTATTTATAGAATTATTTATCAATTTATTTATTTATCAATTTTACATTTTTTAGTTTCCTCTTTAGAAACCCATGAAAGATTAGTATCAGTAAAAGTTGAAACTGGTTCATTTAGTCTTTCAAGTTTGGATGTTTTTTGTTCGGTAGTTTGTGTATTACCGTGTTCATCTATACTAGATATTTTAATAATACTATTTCTAACATTTGACCAACTTTGATAATTATTGTAGTTTTTATTATTATAATTAAGAGTATTATTAGATTTTAAAAGACTATAATTTTCAAGATTATCGTTCATATTGTATTATATATTTATTATATTTATTATTATTTTATATATTTTTGTTAATTAATTTACAATATTATATCAATTCGTTACAATAAAATAAATAAAAACTTATTAATGTGTTAATGGATTCAGATAATGATATACGAAGTATTATAAGAAATATAATAAATAAAGTATTTTCACCTACAAAAATACCTGATGAAATGAGACAAGTTTTAATAGGTAAAAGTGAGATGGAAATAATTTGTAATTTAATTTTTCCAGACATCAATACTAATCAAAATAATATTATTAATCAAGATGTTAAAATAGACCTAGAAATTTTTGAAGGTTTGGGTCTAGATAAAGACAATAGTATATTTTCAAATATTAATTTATGTCAAACTAATTTAGGTGGATTCCTTTTAAAAAATATTTTAGGTAATCCAACCAAAGATTTAGATACATTATTAGCCAGACAAAATATTATAAAAAAAATAGTAAATGATGAAAAGTATTACCAAGATATTACTACAAGTCTAAATGCTATTAAAGAAAATGAAACTAACATTTTATATTTATGGAAGGTTTTGGATGAAGAAGCGAAATATTTGATTAGTATGGTTTATTTCCAAAATAGATTTTTGAAAATGTTTAATAATAATGAATTAGTTCTAAAGTTATATAACTTTTATATAATAATATTTTCCCCTTTACACGGTATTCTTACTCCTATTTTAATGGTTTTAGCGCCATTTATTTTCATCAAGTTTTATCTAAAAAAAGAGATGTCCATATCATTATACTTTAAATTATTAAGAGTTGCTGTTTCTGGAATTTCCAATATGGTAAAATTTGATCCAAACAAGGATAAATCGGATTGGAGTATAAGTCAAATGGTTTCGTTATTGATGTGGTTGGTTTTCTATATTCATGCTTTGTATAGTAATGTGCAATTGGCGAAAACTACAAATGAAATTATAAATATTCTCCACCTTAAACTAAATGGTATGAGTAAATTGGTAAAAGATGGAAACAATTTATATGATATTATGGGGAATGATATAAATGAATTTAGTAAATTTGTTAAATATGATGTTAAACCAAATTTCGGTATTCTATCAAATCCAATTTTTACTCAAGAACCTAGTTTATTCTCAAATAAAGGTTTAATCTTAAAAACGTATACATCATTAACAAAAAAGAAGGAAAATCTATTAGATTTATTACGATTTATTGCTACAACCGACGCATATATAAGTATATCTAATTTGTATAAGAGTGGTGGTTATTGTTTTCCAGAGTATGATATTGAAAGCGTAAAACCTTATATAGATGCGAAAGATATATGGTATCCTATATTGAAAAATAAAGTTATCAAAAATAGTATTGTTATAGGTAATCAAAATCCACTAAATGTTTTAATTACTGGACCTAATGCTGGAGGAAAATCTACTTTTATAAAATCACTCTCCTTGAGTATTATTTTCTCCCAAAGTTTAGGAATTTCTACTGGGTCTGAATTTAAAATTACCCCATTTTCAATAATTAATACTTATCTTAATATTCCAGATTGTAAAGGAAAAGAATCATTATTTGAAGCGGAAATGAGAAGGTCTTTAGAACATATTAATAAAATGAAAGAAACTCCTAAAGAAGATTTTAGTTTTGTTATTATGGATGAGATATTTAGTAGTACCAATCCCAACGAAGGTGTTGCTGGGGCGTATGCTATAGGAGATAGATTAAGTAGTTTTCAAAATAGTATATGTTTAATTACATCTCATTATAGTTATTTAACCAATATGGAAAAAGAAGGCAAATTTAAGAACTATAAAATACCAATTTCTAGAGATAAAGATAATAAGATAATTTATAATTATAAGTTAATGACTGGTGTTTCTAACCAATTTATCGCATTAGAACTTTTAGAGAAAAAAGGATTTGATAAAGATTTAATTAGAAAAGCGAAAAAAATAAATCAACAATTATGCGATAATATTGAAAAAGTTAGACCTAAAGGGAAATTTAAAAAAAAAGTAGTTAATAAAGAAAAAATTATAGATAATAAAGAAATTATAGATAATAAAGAAATTATAGATAATAAAGAAATTATAGATAATAAAGAAATTATAGATAATAAAGAAATTATAGATAATAAAGAAATTATAGATAAGAAAGAAATTATAGATAAGAAAGAAATTATAGATAAGAAAGTATAAATTTAATATATTTATAATAAATATATGGATATAAGCATTATTTATTTAATTCACATTTTATTTTCAGCACCTATTTTTATTTATTTAGGATATTATCCAGAAATTAAAAATAATTATGTAGCCAAAGGATTGTTATTATTAGGTATTATAATAATACTATACCACGCGTATCATTTATATAGTCATTATACTATTTCACAACAAATAAGTTGGGTTAATATAATTCATATGATTTGCGTAGGACCACTATTAATTTTTGCAGGATATAACAAGTCTTTACCACACCCTTGGTCTCAAATATCATTAATAATGGGTTATGGAGCGTTAATAAACTTTAGTATGAAATATTACAAAAGTTTACATTAATTTAATGTCAAATATAGTAGATATACTTATAAATTGAAAAATGATATTTATACATTTGAATCTGGTAGTAATAAAGTATGGAAAGCCGTATTTTTTACAGGAGATACATTTCATGAAGTAAAAAAAATAATTTCAGGACAGAGGATAGTTTTTAAAACTGAATTATTTTTTAAAGTAAATATATTTCCAGAAGAAATTTATGAAGGACATACTGATTAATAATATGTATAGTGATTAATAATATTTATAGTGATTAATAATATTTATAGTGATTAATAATATTTATTACATCTCGCAATGTTTGGGATATCTTGGAAATGGTATAACATCTTTAATGTTTTCAATACCAGAAACTAACATAATAAGTCTTTCAAACCCTAGACCAAATCCACCGTGTGGAACTGACCCAAATTTTCTTAATTCTAAATACCAAGGAATTGAAATTTCTTTATCTTCCATTTTTGTTTTCAATTCTTCGTAGTCGTCAATTCTCATAGACCCACCGACCAATTCGCCAATGTTAGGAACCAGAATATCCATTGCTTGAACTGTTTTACCACCAGGGTTTTCTTTCATATAAAACGATTTAATTTCCTTAGGATAGTCATATACAACTAGGACACCTCCGATTATTTTATCAGTCATATACTTTTCGTGTTCAGAACCTAAATCGCAACCCCAGAAAACTGGTTCTTCAAAGATATGTTTATCTTTCGCCAATTTCTTAAATTTTTTATGAACCATACCATTATCTCTAACAATAGCCCTTCCTTCATCAATTTCTTTTTCCAAAGTTTGAATAACTTCGGTATAAGACATTCTAGAAAATGGTGTATCAACTATTTTACTAAGTTGTTCAAGAAGTCCTTCCTTATGGTGTTCTGTAAAGAATTCAATTTCATCTTTACAACTTACTAAACAAGATTTAATACAGAATTTAATATAATCTTCCGCTATATCAATTAAATCTTTTAAGTTAATAAAACACATTTCTGGTTCAATCATCCAAAATTCGGCAAGGTGTCTGCTAGTATTAGAGTTTTCTGCTCGGAATGTAGGACCAAATGTATAAATATCACCTAGTCCAGCCGCATAGGTTTCTCCGTGGAGTTGTCCGGAAACTGCCAAGTTAACTGGAGAACCAAAGAAGGGTTCGTCTCCAAGAGTGTTTGAAATGTTTAAAGTTTCTCCAGCACCCTCACCATCACTTCCAGTTAAAATAGGTGTATGGACGTACTTAAAGTTGAGCATCTGGAAGAATGTATGAGTTGCTATGGAACACGTGTTTCTTAATCGGGCAATACCAGACATAGTTTTAGTTCTAATGCGGAGATGTGGGAATTTACGAATAAATTCTAAAGGTAATTTCTTTTTTGCGATAGGGTATTCTTTGGCATTAACTGTTCCAAAAACTTTAATAATTTTTGCTTTCAATTCGATGACTTGACCTTTTGCTGGACTTTCGACAATTTCACCAATTACTTCAATAGAAACTCCTTTAGTTCCATCTTCATAAATTGAACCTAATAACGATTTTTCTTCATCTGATTCTGGGTTGAGAATAATCTGTAATGATTTTAAACAACTTCCATCGTTTAAAGAAATAAATGCGATTCCATTACTTTGTTGAACCCTAAAACTATCTATCCATCCACACACTTTTACAGATTTTGATAAGTATGATTTAGAATATTGTAAAAGATTTTTAATGAGAAGTCTGTCACGTTTAAACATTTTTATTATGGTTTGTTTTTATTATTATGGTTCGTTTTTATTATTATGGTTTGTTTTTATTATATTTATAAAATATTCAAATCAATTTTTTATCAAAAGGTCATATTTAATAAAGGTCATATTTAATAAAGGTCATATATTTAATAAAGTTATATAAATAAAATTGAATTAATTTTAAATATTTTAATAGTTAAATATTATGGAATTTGAAAAACTAAAATCATCAAAAAATAAATATGATTTATTATTTTTCAATACTATAGAAGAGGTATTTTCTAATAATGAATTAGATCCCACAAATAAAGAAGATTTCTATAAAACTTTTATAGAAATTAAAAGAAAAAAAGCGTGTAAAGAATACAATGAAATAGAAGGTTTTGAAGGTCCGTATAGAGGAAAATATCTAGATGGATTTTCCCCACAATTTAAAGGAAAAAGTTTTGATACTATTAAAGAAACATTGGAGGCATTTAGAAAAGATGATTATGCCAAAGGCATTACTTTAAATCGTTATGGTAAATATACTATTCGTAAATCAGACGTATTACTATCAAGTAATACTAATGCCACTGGTAGTATGGAGATTTCGTGGATTGTAGGAAATGATTCATTAAAAGTTAAAGAGGGTGGTAATTTTGAAATTATTAAGATTAATGGAGAAGAATTATATATGAATACATTTAACTATAAGATTTACACAAAAGAAGGAGTTAAAAAAGGTAAACTAATTAATGGGAAACTTTTATCTAAATAGTATATTTATTAATGATTTAAAGGTAATAATAAAATGAATATTAATGAATTCTAATTTAAATAATGCAACTGAAACAGCAACTAACATGAGTCATAATCTGGTGGATGAAATACATCATTTGGGGCACGAATTAATTAATAATGCGGTAGGACTTTCCATTCCAATAATTAATTCATTTGCGAATGTTGATATCAATATACCTAAAAAATTAGATAATATTAATTATTACAGAGTTAATAAAGATAAACACATTTTAATAATATGTGAATTACCAGGTGTTCCAAAGAATGCTTGTAGTTTAAATTATAATGATGGAATATTGAGAGTAAGTGGGCATACAATGTATGAAAATGAGTGGGAAAAAATATGCGACCGAAAATATTATAAAGAAATTAATGTTGGTAGTATATTAAAAGATAATATTAGTGCCAATTATGATAATGGTGTATTAAAAATTACTTTAATTAAATCTAATATGTCTGACTATTCAGTTATAGAAATAAATTAAAGATATGAATATAAATTGAAAATATAAATTGAAATATAAATTGAAAATATAAATTGAAAATATAAATTTATAATATAAAAATAAAATATATAAAATAATTATTGTTTATAAATGAATTCTAACGAAAATATTAAAGAATGTAAAAAGTTTAATGATAAGTTATGGAAATGTATAGAAAATTCAAAAACAATAACTAGTTGTGGTATTTTATATTATGAATTTATTAAGTGCTTGAATAAAATTAAATAAACTAAACTAAACTTTTTGACGAAATCGTAGATTTCTAAACAGAAAAAATAAACTTTTTAGAAAAAAGTTTTATCAAAAAAAGGTAAATAGACAATAAAATTAAATAGACAATAAAATTAAATAGACAATAAAATTAAATAGACAATAAAATTAAATAGACAATAAAATTAAATAGACAATAAAATTAAATAGACAATACTATTTTGTATATTTAGGAAGAGTAACTTCTATAGTACAATCACACATTTTATATATATATGGTGTTTTACACTTAGAACACCTAAACTTATATATACATTCCTCTTGCCAACCCATATATTTATTTGCTATCCTTTTAGGGTAACTATCTCCTAGAATAATAGGTTTCCCTTTTTCATTATAACCTATATCACCTTTTTTGGCTCCTAACCAAGCAATACCGTTTATATAATTTAATTCTTTTTCAGGGTTTGGAATACTTAAGTATAGATTATACGCAGGAAGGTTATAACATTTAAATTCAGTAGTTCCTATTAAACCCGTTGGTTTATTACGAGGATCTAACAATTCTATTTCAGGATAATAATAAAGAGCGTGGTAAAAACCAAGATTATGTTTAACACCTAATATCACCGTGGAAACATAAGGTGGTGGAGGTGGATGAACTATACGTGTTCTCCCATCACTATGTTCTATAGATGTTAAGGGTGTATCATAACAACCTCCACACATAGTATAATATATTATTTTTTTTTTGTGTCTTTTTGTCTGTTTGTCTGTTTGTCTGATTGTCTGTTTGTCTGTTTGTCTGTCTGTTTGTCTTTTTGTTTATCTTTATAATTACTATTCTTTAATAATTTTTTTCAATTTTTATATTTTTAGTATATCTAACCAGAATAATTATATTATGGTGTGGTCTATATGAAACTTTATTGGTTTGTATATAATTAGGTTCTTGTGTTTTAGGGGTTTTAGGGAAAACAAACATGGTTTAAAGTTATATTATTTGGTGTATTTATAAATAGTATATCTAACCACTATTACACTAATATAATTATTTCTGGTTAGATTATACTATATATAAAAATTGAAATTTTTAATATTAAATTAAACCAAATAAAAAAAACTCATACTCAACAAACAGACAAACAATTTCAACAAACTCGCGAACTCAACAAACAGACAAACAATTTCAACAAACTCTCGAACTATCGAACTCAATTAAAATGACAGGTGTGTTTGAAAGGGCTGGAGCACATTTGGTAGTGATACCTCTTCAAGTACATTCTAGTCGTATGGTAATTTCGAAGATGTCTGCGGCTATTGGAAATGGTCATATAGGAGAAGGGGCTAATCTACAAGAATTCTTAGAAAAACAGAAAGATACTGAAGTTATAATAAATGGTGGATACTTTTACTTTGAAAAGGTGAAGGAAACATATGGGATAGAACTTCCAATGGGAAAGAATGTTGGCGATGGTTTCGGTATATGTAAGATTAGTGATAATTCATATGCAGATACAAGTTCTTGTTCAGATAGGATGGGTGGTTGGGTAGTCCAACGGTGTAAAGGAGAACCTTTCGAATTAATACCAAATATTTCAGGAACTAAGCATCCAAATTGTGAAGAATATAAGTATATATTATCTTGTTCTCCGTTATTAATGATGGAAGGTAAACGTGTTACTAATCCAGTAACTCCATTAGAGATAAAGGAGAAAAAAGGTCCACCAGGTCATCTAGGACATCTAACACAACCAAATCAGCGTTCTTTAATTGGACAAAGGTTAGATGGTAGTTTAGTATTTATTTCTACACAAAATGGTATAATATTTGAAGATATGCAAGAGTTGGTGGAAAAGTCTGGTTGTCAAACAGCAATGGCATTGGATGGGGGTGGTTCAACATTTTTATGGGAAAAAGGACAACCAAAAGTTCAAGGAGACAAAACAAGAGTTGTTGGAAATTCTATAGTTGTTTTCGCAGAAACTTTTTGACGAAATCGTAGATTTCTAAACAGAAAAAATAAACTTTTTGACGAAATCGTAGATTTCTAAATAGAAAAAAGTTTTATCAAAAACAGTAATCAATAGTTAAGACTACATAAAAATAAACTTTTTGACGAAATCGTAGATTTCTAAACAGAAAAAAGTTTTATCAAAAAAAAGGTAATCGATAGTTTAGACTATAGAGGGAATATCTAACCACTATTACATTAATAATTATTTCTGGTTAGATATACTTAATATATAAAAATTGAAAAATAAATAATGAGAATATTAAGCCGGAATAACAACCAATTACAAACAATTCCAACAAACAGACACACACACAGAAAGACTTATTTCCAATAAAATGAGTATGTCTATAAAAGAGTCGCTTGAGATAATTTTTAAAGACGATAAAATAAAAACAAGATTAGATTTGGATGTTTGGTGTGGAGGAAAAGGGAGAAAAAAACTTTATGACGAGGTAAAACTCAAATCTTTGGAAGGAGGATGGATGAAATCCTCCCCCAAATCAATAAGGAGGTGTTATCAAAAAATGTTATTAGGATACAAATAAACTTTTTAGACGAAATCGTAGATTTCTAAATAGAAAAAAGTTTTATCAAAAACAGTAATCAATAGTTAAGACTAGAGGAAATCTATAGTTAAGACTAGAGAAAGGGAATATCTAAAAAAGTAAAAAAGAGTATAATGTATTTTTTTTTACTTTTTTACTTTTTAACTATTGATTACTGTTTTTGATAAAACTAAATTATTGATTACTTTTTTTGATAAAACTTTTTTCTATTTAGAAATCTACGATTTCGTCTAAAAAGTTTATTTTTGATAAAACTTTTTTCTATTTAGAAATCTACGATTTCGTCTAAAAAGTTTAGTTTATTTAATAAAGAATAGAATTTCCCCTTTATTAGAAATTTTGTGAGTGCCTAATTTGCGGATAGTGTAAATGGAGCCATTGAAGACGATACCGCCGACATCTTGAAGAGTTAGGATGGCTGCGGAGGCTTCTTCGAAAGTTTTGAAACCTTTACCTTTATTCGAATCTTTATGATATCCGTTGATATAGAAGCCAGTTTTTTTGACGAAACCATCAGGAACATCTAGTTGGTCTTCATCTAGTTGGTCTTCATCAAGTTGTTCTTCATCAAGTTGTTCTTCATCTAGTTGTTTTTCGGAGGTTTTAGTGGCGTTATACTGTTCCAATTTTTTAGTATACTCAATTTTTTCCTGTTCGGCCATAAGAACCCACTTAGACTTAGCATCATCATCCATAAGTTTCCATTTTTCACTAGCAATTTTTACAGCGATAGTATGTTTGAGAACCTCTGGATCCTCAGTAGATTTAGTGGAAGGGTAATCTGTTTTAACCTTTTCAACACCATCTTCACTCCATAGCCAAATCATATATGAAGACTTTGGACGTGTAGGCAGATTAGGGTCTTTTTTAACTTTTTTTTTGGCAGTTTCAGTAGTTTTAGTGGTTTTAGTAGTATCTTTACCAACCACTTCACCAACCTTGAAACCACTCACATTAAATGTTTTATCACAAAGCGACTTGAAATTATCTTCATCTGCTTCAAATTCATCATCCATAACATTAGAAACATATTGAGAAGTCTGGCCAATAAACCAATCCTTCAAGAATTTAATTTGTTGTGGAGTGAATGTAGTAGACATTATAAGAAAGTTTGTTATAGTTTTGTTGTTGTTATAGTTTGTTATAGTTTGTTGTAGTTTGTTATAGTTTGTTGTAGTTTGTTGTAGTTTGTTGTAGTTTGTTATAGTTTGTTGTAGTTTGTTATTGTTTGTTGTAGTTTGTTATTGTTTGTGAGCCAATAAATATAATAATATCTAAGTTTTTCAATTTTTTTATATTACCCCATTCTAACCAGAAAAACATCATAATTTATCATATTGTTATAGTGATATAGTAATCGTGCGGAAGTTTATAAAAGTGATAAGGAATTATGATAGTAATCGTGCGGAAGTTTATAATAGTAATAAGGAATTTAGGAAAGTAATCGTGCGGAAGTTTATAATAGTGATAAGGAATTAGGATAGTAATCTGTATGAAGTTTATAATAGTGATAAGGAATTAGGATAGTAATCGTGCGGAAGTTTATGAAAGTGATAGGGAATTATGATAGTAATAGGGCGGAAGTTTATAATAGTGATAAGGAATTATGATAGTAATCGTGCGGAAGTTTATAATAGTAATAAGGAATTTAGGAAAGTAATCTGTATGAAGTTTATGAAAGTGATAGGGAATTATGATAGTAATCTGTATGAAGTTTATGAAAGTGATAGGGAATTATGATAGTAATAGGGCGGAAGTTTATAATAGTGATAAGGAATTTAGGAAAGTAATCGTGCGGAAGTTTATAATAGTAATAAGGAATTGGGATAGTAATAGGGCGGAAGTTTATAATAGTGATAAGGAATTTAGGATAGTAATCGCGCGGGATGTATTAGATATGATACCAATATGATATAAAATTTAATGTAAATTAGATATGATATAGATTTTGTATAATAACTAATAAACTAATGAATAAAATTTATATAAAATAAAATAAAATAAAATAAAATAAAATAAAATAAAATAAAATAAAATAAAATAAAATAAAATAAAATAAAATAAAATAAAATAAAATAAAATAAAATAAAATAAAATAAAATAAAATAAAATAAAAAATTAAATCTGCTAAACTTTTTTCTGGAATACCGCTACTACAAATAACTAGAATAAAAATAGTTATGGAAAGGGGATTTTATCTCATATAACTAATAGTTATAGACCTTTGAACATTAAAAATGGGGAAATTTTTAATCTTCTATTTCATTTAGTATTTTAATTAAGATGTCTCCGTGACATTTTTGTGGACAGCACCAACAACCTAAAACTTTATTTTTTAATTTTTTAAATTCTTCAGTACCTTCTTTTTTAATTTTGTTTCTAACCCATGTTTCATATAACTCTAAACATTTATCGAGTCCTTCTTTTTTAACTGTAAATGGATTAGCCCATTGACTAGATTTTTTAGGAAAGCGTTCTTTATTTATAAATACAATACCACATCTTCCGATATATTCATGTTGAGGATTTTCCATCCAATCTTGTAATGTATTATAAGTAGGGCGGATATATTTAACTTTAACATTAACAATTGTCGTCATTTATTTGTTATAGTTTGTTATAGTTTGTTATAGTTTGTTGTAGTTTGTTATTGTTTGTTGTAGTTTGTTGTAGTTTGTTGTAGTTTGTTATAGTTTGTTGTAGTTTGTGAGCCAATAAATATAATAATATCTAACTTTTTCAAATTTTTTATATTACCCCATTCTAACCAGAAAAACATCATATCTAAGTATCATATCATATCTAAGTATAAATACTTTGGCGATATAAACAATATTATGAGCGATTTCGACACTTTTATTAACTATACGAATATTGTTATAGTAATAAGGAATGTGTTATAGTAATCGTGCGGAAGTTTATAATAGTAATAAGGAATTTGTTATAGTAATCGGGCGGAAGTTTATAATAGTAATAAGGAATTTAGGATAGTAATCGCTCGGAAGTTTATAATAGTGATAAGGAATTTAGGATAGTAATCGCGCGGAAGTTTATGAAAACAAAGGGATAAATGGGTAATGGCGCGCGTGTCGAATTAGACATGATACCAATATGATATAAAATTTAATGTAAATTAGATATGATATAGATTTTGTATAATAACTAATAAACTAATGAATATACTAATGAATAAACTAATGAATATAATAAAATAAATAAAATAAATAAAAAATAAATAAAAAATAAATAAAATAAATTTAAAATTCAAAAAATAAATCTGCTAAACTTTTTTCAGAAATTAAAATTTCCCCCCCCCCTCAAAAAAAAAATAAAACGGGTCATTAAAAGCGTTTTTTTATAAATATTTCTTATAAAAGTAATAAATAAGTAAATATATTAGGTGATAAAAAGTTATAAAAATAAAAAGGAATAAAAAGTATGTAAAAAAGCGTAAAAAAGCGTAAAAAAGCGTAAAAAAAGCGTAAAAAAAGCGTAAAAGCGTAATAAAACGCGTAAATAAAACTTATTTAAAAAAAATATATTATAATATTATAAATGGAAAAGGATTATAATTGTATTTTATGTAATTATAAAAGTAATCGAAAGGGAGATTTTAATAGGCATATAAAAACTAAAAAACATCTAAATAATCAAGCGAAAGGTGATTTATGTAGTATTGAAAACGAAGTAGAAAAAGCGCGCAAAGGGGATAAAAAGACCCAAAAAGACCCAAAAAAGACCCAAAAAGACCCAAAAAAGACCCAAAAAGACCCAAAAAAGACCCAATTAGATTCAACTGAAATGAATAATTGTATATATTGTGATAAATCTTTTTCATCTATAGCTCATAAACGGAGACATGAATTACATAGATGTAAAAAAAGAATAAATTTGGAGAGTATATATAAAAAGGAGATGAAAGAATTTAAAAAAGAAAAGGAGCAATTATATAAACAGATAGACGCATTAATAAAGAAAGCTGGGAATACTACTATAACAAATAACTTAAATCTAAATAGTTATGGAAAAGAGGATTTATCTCACATAACTGATAGTTTCAAAACAAATTTAATAAAGGGTCCTTTTAGAATGATTCCTAAAATGATCGAGGCTGTCCACTTCAATGATAAGAAACCAGAGAATAAGAACATATCTCTAACTAACAAAAAGGAGAATGTAGTAAAGGTTTTTAAAGGAGGCAAGTGGACTTATTGTAATAAGAATGAGGTAATGGAGGAATTGATGGAAACTAACTATTACTTGCTAGATTCACATTATGAAATAGATAATGAATTAAATGGAGTTCAGAAGACAAGATATAGTAAATTTCAAGAGAAATATGATTTGGGAGAATTATCCAAAGATACTAAAGATTGTATAAATTTACTATTACTTAATGGGGTGGAATAGGCGATTTCGCGCGCCGTATTAGACATGATACCAATATGATATAAAATTTAATGTAAATTAGATATGATATAGATTTTGTATAATAACTAATAAACTAATAAACTAATGAATATAAAAAAATAAAAAAAAAATAAATAAATAAAATAAAAAAATAAATTTAAAATTCAAAAAATAAATCTGCTAAACTTTTTTCAGAAATTAAAATTTCCCCCCCCCTCAAAAAAAAAAATAAAACGGGTCATTAAAAGCGTTTTGGATAAATATTTCTTATAAAAGTAATAAATAAGTAAATATATTAGGTGATAAAAAGTTATAAAAATACAAAGTATCTAAAAGTATTTAAAAAGTATCGAAAAAGAATGAAAAAGTATCTAAAAGTATCGAAAAAGTATCTAAAAGTATCGAAAAAGTATTAAAAAAGTATCGAAACTAATTTAAGAAATAAAATATTTAATTATATTATATGTCGTATAATTGTGATAATTGTAATTATTTAACAAAATATTCAAGTAATTATAATAAACATCTAAAAACTAAAAAACATCTAAATAATCAAGCGAAAGGTGAATTAAGTAGTAAAATAGATGAAGTAGAAAACGCAAAAGAAGGGACTAAAAACATCCAAAAACATCCAAAAACATCCAATAAACATCCAAAAACATCCAATAAACATCCAATAAACATCCAAAAAGAATCCGAAATATCAGAATATGAATTTGGTATATATAACTGTAATTATTGCGATAGAGGATTTACAAATTTATCAAATATGAGGAGACATGAATTACATAGATGTAAAAAAAGAATAAATTTGGAGAGTATATATAAAAAGGAGATGAAAGATTTAAAGAAAGATAAGGAGCAATTATATAAACATATAGAGGCATTAATAAAGAAAGCCGGAAATACCACTACTACAAATAACTTGAATCTAAATAGTTATGGAAAAGAGGATTTATCTCATATAACCGATAGTTTCAAAACAAACTTAATAAAGGGTCCTTTTAGAATGATTCCTAAAATGATTGAGGCTGTCCACTTCAATGATAAGAAACCCGAGAATAAGAATATATCGCTAACTAATAAAAAAGAGAATGTAATAAAGGTTTTTAAAGGAGGCAAATGGAAATATTATAATAAAAATGATATAATGGAAGAATTGATGGAAACTAACTATTACTTACTAGATTCGCACTATGAAATAGACCATGAATTAAATGGAGTTCAGAAGGCAAGATATAGTAAATTTCAAGAGAAATATGACACAGGCGAGTTATCTAAGGATACGAAAGATTGTATAAATTTACTATTACTGAATGGGGCGGAATAGACGATGTATTCGCGCCGTATTAGACATGATACCAATATGATATAAAATTTAATGTAAATTAGATATGATATAGATTTTGTATAATAACTAATAAACTAATGAATATTAATTCTGGTTAGATAACCTATATATAAAAAAATTGAAATATATAAAATTATATATAGTAAATAGACTGATAACAACTGATATATAACAAAGTATCAAATAACAAAGTATCAAATAACAAAGTATCAATCAGTCAAATCAAACACACACAACAAGTCAAATCAAACACCAAGCGAAGCAGTCAAAACAAACACACAACAAGACTAAACAAACAAACAAACAAGTCAAAACAAACAAGTCAAAACAAACACCAAGCAGTTAACATGCCAAAAGGAGGAGGAAAAAGTAAAGGTGCGTGTAAGACGGGACCACCACCTAGGAATTTGGCTTTCGTCGATACTGATGATAGCAACCAATATTATGCGCGGATTGAAAGAATTTTGGGAAATTGTCGTGTCAAAGTGGTTTACTATGGGAAGTCATCTAGAGATGATGGAGTCCAAATGCGAGAGATTGTGGCACAAGTTCGAAAACGCAGAGGACTGGACAAGCTGAAACTTCGAATAGGTGGATTTGCTATAATCTCACTTAGGGATTTTGAAGATGATAAGGCAGATGTGATTCACACCTACAGAGAAAACGAAGAAGTTGAACTACGAAAGAGAAATGCTCTACCAACTGAAATTGTGAATTCTAGAGGTGACGACGAAGAAGAACATATCGTTTTTGATGGAGATAGTGAAACTATTGTTAGAATTCGAGAACACGAATCTGGTTATGGGGACACTATGCCTGGTTATGGGGACCTTATGCCTGGGTATGATTAAAAAAAAAGTTTAGACAAAAAAAAGAAAAAAGAAAAAAAAGAAAAAAAAGAAAAAAATAATAATTAAATATTTTTTTCTTTTTTTTGATCTAAACTTTTTCTTTTTTTTGTCTAAACTTTTTCTTTTTTTTGTCTAAACTTTTTTCTGTTTAGAAATCTTCGATTTCGTCAAAAAGTTTGTTTCTGGTTAGATATACCATATATAAAAAAATTGATTAAATTAGTTATAATATATACTAATTGGATTGACACAAATACACATATATCAATCTATCACAAACTTTCATACAAACTTTCAACAAACACACATACAAACTTTCAACAAACGCACATACAAAGACAAAACAAACCACAAAGCGACGAATACAAAGATGTCTACAATCCAACAAACTCAAGCACCTGTGGTCGAAGTTGTCGAAGTGACAGAAGTTGTCGAAGTTGCCGAAGTGACTAAGCCAAAGAAGAAGAAGGTTCAAAAGAAGGAGGTGGAAAAGAAGATAGAAACAGTGGAAGAAGTGCCAGTAGTCAAGCAGATGTATGGGATGTCTACGAATGGTATTCCAATTGGAATTACTGGAGGTTTTTCAGCGAGGTACAATGTTCTCAAAAAGCATATGGGTTTTATCATAGGAAAGGGTGGTGGAAATGTGAAGCGAATTCGAGATAATACACAATGCCAGATTCTTATCCAAGACCCAGATGAGGAATCTTCAGGGTATCATTGGTTTTTGGTGAGGGGACTATTCAAGAAGAATGTTGAACGAGCATGTGCCGAACTTAACATTCTTGAGAATAAGGCATTTGGTTTGATAGACCCTTCCGACCATCACTTGCCACAAGAAATTCCAAATCCAGACACTTATGCTTATAGCGAGGTGAAATGTTCTTACCTAATTGTCCATCCTTCTCACGTCGGTATGATTGTTGGGAAGAAGGGCAAGAACGTTACTAGGATTTCGCGAGAAAATGGTGCTTTTATTTACATCCAAAAGGGAAACGCTCGCACTGGTGGGATGCCTTGGTTCCAAATTAAGGGACTATATGAGAGAAACATCGAAAGCGCGTTCTTTGCTCTTATCGAGGAGGCAAGGAGAGCGGAGATTAACCAAACTTTTTAGAAAAAAGTTTAGACAAAAAAAATGAAAAATAAAAAATAAAAAATAAAAAATAAAAAATAAAAAATAAAAAATAAAAAATAAAAAATAAAAAATAAAAAATAAAAAATAAAAAAAAGAATAATTAAATAGTTTCTTTTTTTTTGTTTAGAAATCATCGATTTTGTCAAAAGTTTCTACCTATTTTGTAAAGCACGAATATCTCTTTTACTTTGTCCCCATAGTTCTTTCCACTCCTCTACATTTTCTAAAAGGTTTTTAATAATTTGGTGATAGTCGTTTGTGATTTTATCTTTTCCTAGAGTTATTAGTCCATTAGATGTATTAATTATAACATCGTCTAAAGTGAGTTCTTTAATAGTGCCACTATTCTTGGGGTCAAAGATTTCATAGACATACTGACCAATAACGAAATTATCCATTGCTTATTATTGTGTATGTATTTATAAATAAAAAAACTAAATCAATTTTTCAAATAGAAAAAGACACCTGTCTATTCCATCTTTTTTTTGTCTAAACTTTTTTCATCTTTTTCATCTTTTTTTGATCTAAACTTTTTTCTGTTTAGAAATCTTCGATTTCGTCAAAAAGTTTGTTTATTTGTTAACGTAAATCCCAAGTTCTTCAGACCATTCAGTTCCATTAGGTGGTCTGCCTCGTGGTTTTGTGGAAATTGGTTTTTCTACCTTATTGTACTTGGAACCATCTGAGTAAATATACCCATCTTCTTCATCAGACCATTCAGTATCCTTTGGTGGTTTGCCTCGTGGTTTTGTAGAGGTAGTCTTTTCTTCCTTAATATACTCGGTTCCATCTGAGTTGATGTACTTTTCGTCTTCATCAGACCATTCGGCATCCTTTGGAGGGCGTCCCTTTGGTCGGTTGTTTGGAGACACATTTTCCTTGTTTGCCTTTCTAGGACGTCCTCGGTTTGCCTTAGGGAAGTCTTGGTGTTGCTTAATGCTACCAAGGGCATCCGCTAGTGTGATTCCTTGTTCTTTTGCGTATTCGGCAAGTGCGTTGAATGCTGTATTGAAAGACATTATGAGTGTGTTTGTTTTGTAAGAGTTTGTAAGAGTGTGTGTTTGTTTTGTAAGAGTGTGTGTTTGTTTTGTTGAGAGAGAGTTTGTGTGATTGATATGTGTTTATTTGTTTCAATCTAATTAGTATATATTATAAATAATTAAATCAATTTTTTATTATATGGTTAATCTAACCAGAAAAAACTTTTAATAGTTAATCTAACCAGAAAAAAAACTTTAATATTCCGTATAGTTTATGGTTAGATTAACTATATACTAAAAAATTGATTTAATTGTTTATAGATTAGTTTAATGGGCACACTAAGAAACTATCACACTAAGAAACTATCACACACTTTCTCACACTTTCTCACATACTTTCTCACATACTTTCACACACTTTCTCGCATACTTTATCTCAATTTCACGCAAACAAACATAATGCTTTTCTCTACAAAGATGGTTAATTCCAGCAAGGCATGGGTGTTTGGTTCGGCAAAGTCTAAAGAAAATTTTCTCGCGAACTTTCCATTGTTGACACGGATTGTTGTAGACCACAAAGTCAATGAGACTCAATCAAATAGCGCAGGCATCCCTATGGTGAAGGTGACCATTTATGGTTTGGATTACCACGCCATCGAGGCGTGTTTCCGAGAAGGGTTGCGAACGATTGAAGAATCATTGGCATACGACAAGGATAAAAAAGATAATAGTAGATTTAGCACCCCAAATTATAGCGCGGGTGATCGCGATGATGCTATAATCAGAATTTCAATAGATAAACCTTGGGATTGGTACCATATTTGTGGTGAGTCGAAATCTGGGTACAAGAATTCGTTTGGAGCATTGTCGGTGGATTCCGAAGATGAAGAAGATGAAGAAGATGAAGAAGAAGAAATCAAATCAACTGCATTTGATATGGATTTTCCATCGTTCGGGAAGAAGGAATTGCCAAAAGTAGCGAGTTGGCCAAAAGTAGCGAGTTGGCCAAAAGTAGCAAGTTTGCCAAAAGTAGCAAGTTTGCCAAAAGTAGCAAGTTTGCCAATCCAGCAACAGACAATTCCACCGAGTGTTGAGTGGGGTTCTCCAGAAATAGAAGATGATTGGTAAATAAAAAAGTTTAATCAAAAAAAATAAAAAAGTTTAATCAACAAAAATAAAAAAGTTTAGACTATTTTTAATTTTATTTTATTAAAGGCATATAGTGATTTACACAACTTTACCAGCGATTTCCACACTTTTTTAGTATAAGTTTACCTACAGATAGCGTAAAACATAAGACTTGCGGACAATGTATGTTTACCAGGATGGCGAGAGGAAGTACACCGCTACGTCGTATCCAAAAGTGGCACGAGGAGGAAAGTGTTTTATGTATTTTAAATAATCTCTTCTTTATCTCCTATTAATAAGGATTGTTTATAAATTAGATTAACTATTTAATTTGACATATTTAATTTAATTAAATTTATGCTAAACTTTTTTCTTTTAAATAAGTATATGTCAGCAAAAAATAAATCTTTAAAAAAATTACCTGAGTTTGAATATAGAATTCCAGTAAAATATGATTCCGCTTTTAGAAGTAGAATTGAAAATAACCGACTTAGAAATGCCCATCCAAAAGTAAAGAAAATCCACGTAGCACATAGAGATACTGTAAAGAAATCTAGCGGGATAAAAATAATTAATATAATTATAGCGGCACCAACAAAAAAAATAGCGGATGATTGTTTCAATGATGGTAATAGAACTATTCTAAAAAGTATGGAGAACAACCGTACATCTAAAAGAACAAAAAACAATAGAACAAATAAAAGAACAAATAATAGAACAAAAAGAAGTCCAAACAATAGAACAAAAAACAATAGAACAAAAAACAATAGACCTACTGTATCATATCCAGAAGATGTTAGTTCCGAAACTGATTGGGGAGATTATGAAAATAGAAGATATGCGTATCAACAAAATCACCCACAATGGAAAATAGTGTAAGTTTCTGGTTAGATTAACTATATAAAAAAAAATTGATTAATTTATTATTGTATATACCAATTGGATTGAAAACAAATTATACACTTCAATTACAAACAACACACTCCTCACAAGACTTACAAGACTTACAAGACTTACAAGACTTACACGACTTACAAGACTTACAAGACAAACAAACAACAATGACTATTTCTAACACTTATGCGATTCCAGTTGATGGAGATAAAGTGTTTCGGTCAAACAAACATGGACAGGCTGAACTGAAAAAGATGCCAGGAGTTCAAAGAATTTTTGTAGAAAATCGGGATAATTCTTTCATTAATCAAAATGGATTGAGAATGGTGAAAGTTCTCATAGTATCCAATAGCAAGGAATCGAGCGATGCCTGTTACCAAAAAGGTCGGGAAATGATTATGGCAATTATGAAAAATCAACCAGAAAACTCTTATTCCAAAAGGTCTTATACCGGAAACTACAATGTGCCTGTTGATGGGGATAAGATTTTCAGGTCAACCAAAGTAAGATTTGAAACCGATCTCAGGGGAAACCATCCAAATTGCCAGATTCGAGTTTCTCACAGAGAAAAAAGTTTCATAAAAGATGGTATCTGTATGGTAGTAGTGACTATTACTGGACCGAGTAAAGTTGAAGTTGATGCCTTATGGATTGAAGGTAGCAATATGGTTAAACAACTTCTCGCAGAAATGCCACGTTCAGAAAGGTCAGACCCTAGTATTGGACTAGCAGTTCCAAGTATCCAAAAAGAAACTAAAGAGGACTTTATTAAACGAGTTAAGAATCTTATCTTCGCTAGGGAAATCTTGGGATACAAAAATCACGAAGATTGCTCTGATATTTTGAAATTAATCCTAATGAGAGAACGAGATGGTATTATGGACCATACAGAACTTGGGAAGGCTTGGCAATCCAATCGAGAAGATGTTATGTTGGATGACATTATAGGATATGAAGTTCCATGCGATGATTGGGGTGCTCATGCTGAAATCTGGCAACAAGCCCAAATTAACCACCCGACATTGAACGTTGTTGCTTAAACAAAAAAAGACAAAAGACAAAAGACAAAAGACAAAAGACAAAAGACAAAAGACAATAAAGACAAAAGACAATAAAGACAATAAAAGACAATAAAAGACAATAAAGACAAAAGACAATAAAGAAAAAATAAAAAAAATAAAAAAAATAAAAAAATTTTTCTATTTATTTTAAGTAAATATTCTCTATTTATTAAAGAAATTATGCCATATATTTATAAATAGGGTCTTTTTTTCAGTTATGATTTTTAAGTAAAAATTGATAAATTATTAAATACTTAATTTAATGATAATGAAAATGAACCGAAATTTTGTTATTGGTAAAACAATTGACTTGGCTTTAGAAAAATATAAGCAACACGACAAAGGGAATGTTATAGAATTAAAAAATCCATTAAATATGTCATCTTCCAAATTAGAAAAAAAAATAATTATAGGTGTATTATCTAATAAAATAAAAGATAGAGAGTTAACTATAACAGAATCAACATATTTATTATGGTTAAAACGAATGTATCCAGATTTACTTAAATATAGATATTTTAGTATAGCTATAAAATTTACTGAAATAGAAAAAGACCAACTAATTAGATATATGGAAGAATATCGTAATAAAAAAGTTAACTTATCGAACATATATAGAATATTTGATTTTAGTATATAGAATATTTGATTTTTGTGTATAGAATATTTGATTTTAGTGTATAGAATATTTGATTTTAGTGTATAGAATATTTGATTTTTGTTTAGGCGAAAAAAAATTGATTTCTTAAAATATTTCTTAATATAACAGAAGTAATAGAAGTATAACAAAACAAAACAAACCAAAACAAAACAAAACAAAATGTCAACTACATCACAATCAGAACAAAGTCAGCAAGGACAAGGACCACAACTAGGTCAGCAAGGACAAGGACCACAACTAGGTCAGCAGGGACGTGGTCGAGGAGGTCAGCAGGGACGTGGTCGAGGAGGTCAACAGGGACGTGGTCGAGGAGGACAACAGGGAGGACAACAAGGACAACAAGGTCGAGAATCGCTATCATTCTCTAGTGTTCCAGTAACAGATGAATTAATTGGAACAGTTGTGGGGAAACAGGGCGCCACAATTAATAAGATTAAGGATGACACAGGGACTCGAATTAGTCATTTGGAACCTCGACCAGAAGAGGGTCATTTGTTTCATTCCTTTCATATCTCAGGAAGTCTAAAAGGTGTTGACCGAGCACGGCGGTGGATTCTAAGTATTCTAGGAAATACATATAAGATGGACCACCCGGATTGGGAAGAACATAGTAAGGGGAAAAGTGTAAGAGTCGAACGACAAGGTAGTAGTGGAGTAGGTAGTGAATAAATAAATATTAAACTTAAATAAAAACATATTAACTTAAATAAAAACAAAAAACATATTAATAAAAACATATTAACTAAAACATATTAACAAAAAACATATTAAACTTTATAATTATAATTTTTTACTTTATAATTATAATTTTTTACTTTATAATTATAAAATTTAATAAACTGATATAAGAATAAAAATTGAATTCCACATTATTAGTTTAAACTT
>Ga0209119_1000214_pt1 | contig 58959 bp, 57 predicted proteins | sample COG_03_FD_184747 | JGI IMG/M metagenome (GOLD analysis project Ga0209119, IMG submission 184747) | Pelagic Microbial community sample from North Sea - COGITO 998_met_03 (SPAdes) (version 2) | ecosystem: Environmental > Aquatic > Marine > Neritic zone/Coastal water | place: Helgoland, sampling...
TCTTCTACAGGAATTACCGAAGACCTTGTTTTAAAGGGGTTTGAGTCTGGAAGAATGAAAACAGGAACTCCTCCTAGAGTTGACGGAAGGTCTTTAGATTATTCTAAAATGGAAGAACAGCCTGGTGATAAAATAACAGAAACTTTTTCTTATTTAGATACAACGCCTTTAGAAAAACAAAGATCTTGCTATCTTACACACACAAATTCTAAAGTTCATGAAATATTAAAAGAAGGTTTTGATAGGTCACCGATGTTTACTGGTAGAATTCAGTCAACCGGTCCTCGCTATTGCCCATCAATTGAAGACAAAATAGATCGTTTTGCATCTAAAGATAGGCACCAAGTTTTTGTAGAACCTGAGGGCTGGAATACGGTAGAGATATATGTTAATGGTTTTTCCACATCGCTGCCAGAAGATATACAAGACAAAGCTATTAGGCACATCCCAGGTTTTCAAAATGTTAAGTTTTTCAGATATGGTTATGCTATAGAATATGATTACTTTCCACCAACTCAGCTTAAACACTCACTAGAAACTAAACTAATTGAGAATTTATTCTTTGCTGGTCAGATTAATGGAACCACTGGTTATGAGGAAGCCGCCGCTCAAGGCTTAATGGCAGGTGTAAATGCAGCGTTAAAAACTCAAGACAAAGAACCATTTACTCTAAAGAGAAGTGATGCATATATTGGTGTTTTAATAGACGATCTAATTACTAAAGGTACAGATGAACCTTATCGAATGTTTACTTCTAGAGCAGAATACCGAACACTTCTTAGGCAAGATAATGCAGATAGTAGATTAACACCTTTGGGTTATAAATTAGGTTTAGCCTCAAAAGAGCGCTTAGACAGAGTTACCGAAAAACAACAGAAAACAGCAAAGTTTATAAAGTTCTTAGAAAATACAAGCGTTACAAAAGAGCAAATAAATCCAATACTTGATCGTAAAGGACTATCAAAAATTAATCAATCAGTCAAGCTCTATAAGATCACCGCAAGGCCTCAATTAAACTTATCTGATTTTAAGGATTTGGCCTGCTTACAAGACTTTATACTTTCTGAAAACATCGGAAAAAAAATTATAGAACAAGTGGAGATTCATCTAAAATATTCCGGTTATATAGATAAAGAGAGGCTCAATGCAGATAAGTTAAATAGGTTAGAAAATGTAATCATCCCTCAGTCTTTCAATTATAAGAAGGTGAATTCTCTTTCTCATGAGGCTAAAGAAAAACTTAGTAAAATTCAACCAACAACCATTTCTCAAGCTAGTAGAATAAGCGGTGTTTCGCCAAGCGATATTTCTGTTTTATTGGTCTATATGGGTAGGTGATTTTTTAAAACACTCAAATGTTCCTCGTGGAACAATATAATATCTATGTCACAGAAAACAGACTTTTTCAAAAATTTAAAACCGTATTTAAATTGTAAAGATCATACTGTTTCAGGTGAGGATTATAGCGTTATGTTTAACGATGAGTACAAAATGTTGGTAACAAAGCCAGTTCCTAAAAACCTATCTAATTATTATAAGAGTGAGGATTATATTTCTCACACGGATTCTAAAAAAACTTTTTTTGATAAAGCATATCAAGCCGTAAAAAGCATCACACTTAAACGTAAATTACGATTAATTAATGATAGTTTGCGCCTTCAAAATAGTTTATCTAGACCAGAAAAAAATATTTTAGATGTTGGTGCCGGAACAGGAGAATTTTTAAAAGTTTGTAAAAATAATAGCTGGAACGTTTTTGGGACAGAACCAGACAATGACGCTAGAAATTTAGCTGCTGAAAAAGGAATTGTACTTGAGGAGGATGTATCAAAATTTTCAAACCAAAAATTTGAAATAATAACGCTTTGGCATGTTTTAGAACATGTAGAAAACTTGCCAGAGTTTATTTCAAACTTAAACAATATGCTTTCCGATTTCGGAAGATTGATCATTGCGGTACCTAATTTTAAGAGTGAAGACGCAAAGTATTATAAAGAGTTTTGGGCCGCTTTTGATGTTCCTAGACATTTGTGGCATTTTTCTCAGCAATCAATTCATCGTCTTTTTTTAAAGGAGCAGATGTTCGTCGAAAAGACAATTCCTATGAAATTTGATTCTTATTATGTTTCTCTCTTGAGCGAAAAATATAAAAACGGAAAGACAAACTTTGTGAGTGCTCTCTACAGAGGGTTCATCTCAAATTGGAAGGCAAGGGCTTCTTCTGAGTATTCCTCTTTGATTTATGTTATAAAAAAGCAAGAATAGCGACAACAACGCCTTTTAAGCAATCCTTTCACCTTTTTTAAGCAATACGTTATTTAAAAAAATAAAACTGTTTAAAACAGAAGTTTAAAGCGGTTTTACAATCAGGTTTTCCTATGGGTTTTATTTATTGCATCAGTTTTAATTATGACATTAGAAAAACTCCAAAAAGGGTAATGATAAAATAGACTGCTAGCGTCATCGCTCCTGTATAATCTTTTGCCAAACGTTGGCCAATAAGTAAGAAAATTAAGGCAACAGCAGAAAGTTCTACTCCTATTAATGCAATTTCTTTGAGACCAGATGAGTAAATCTGATAAGTTCCGATGATCATTAAAATACCCGCAGCTATTTCAATGGTTAAAATAATAGCGAGTAACATAGGAACATTATTTCTTAAAGGAGAATCTTTAAAATGAGATTTTATAAATCCAATATTTCCTTTCCAGTCTGTTATTTTGTCAATTCCAGATTGCATAAAAGTAACAATTAAAAAAAGTAAGATTAATATTTCTGTTGGATGGTTTGATAGAATTTTCATTTGATATAATTCGTTAGGTTTTTGTTGGCTAATTTAATGTCTTTTATTGTAATCATAGAATTGTTTATAAATTGGATGGTCTTGAGATATTTTTTTTCATCAAAAAAACATAAAACATTGAAATTGAGTGTTTTAATTTATTAAATTTTTCCTTGAAGAAAACTTCTCTTTAATTTTAGCAACAATGGTTTGTGCTAATTTTTTCTTGCTTTCTTGAGTCCATCCCCCTACATGAGGCGATAACAAAACATTTTCAGCTGCAATCAAATATTGAAATGCATCGGGCATTAGATTTTTAGAAAATAGATTTTCGAAGGAGGACTTTTCATACTCTAAGACATCCAATCCTGCACCCAGTATTTTCCCAGATTTTAATGCCAAAATCAAATCTTTTGTTACCACAGATTTCCCTCGAGCTGTATTGATCAACCAAAAATTCTTTCTAAAACTTTTGATAAATGAAGTATTTATCATTTTTTCTGTAAGTGCTGTTTGTGGAGTATGAAGGCTTAAAACCTCTGCTTTTTCCTGCAGTTCTTCTAAAGAAACTTGTTTGCAATTTTCATCACCAACAGATGGTTTGATGTCGTAACATAAAACCTCAACATTAAAACCACGAAGTTTTTTAGCGAAAGATTTCCCCATATTTCCATACCCAATTATACCGATTGTTTTCCCTTCCAATTCTACCCCCCTGTTTTCCTCTCTAAGCCAAACCCCTTGCTTAACTTCTTTATCTGCCTTATTAAGATTATTAAATAGAGACAACAACATTCCTAACGCATGTTCACCAACAGCATTTCTGTTTCCTTCAGGCGCAGCAATTAATTCTATTTTTTTTGTTAGAGCGTATTCACAATCTATATTTTCCAGACCAGCCCCTACTCTAGCTATAAATTTAAGTTTTGTTGCTTTTTTTAAAAATGATTTGTCAATAGCGAAACGACTTCGTATGACAATTCCATCATATCTACTTATTTTTTGTTCAATATCGGATTTAGAAGAAGAGTAGTCTTCGTAGTTCTCAAACCCGGCAGATGCTAACTGCTCAATTAAAGAAGGGTGATTGGTGTCTATATGTAGTATTTTCACAAATCTAGTATTGTTCTTTTTTATTGGGGAAGTTTTTACTTTTTACGTCAGAGATATAGTTTTTAAAAGCAGCTGTCATTTCCTCATATAAATCTAAGTATCTTCTTAAAAATCTAGGATTAAATTCGTGTGTCATTCCCAACATATCATGGGTTACCAACACCTGACCATCAACCCCACCTCCAGCGCCAATTCCTATAACTGGGATAGAAATAGAGTCAGCAACTTTTTTTGCTAAAGCAGCTGGCACCTTTTCTAAAACGATTGCAAAACACCCAAGTTTCTCTAGCATTAACGCATCTTCCAATAGTTGTTCTGCCTCCTGATCTTCTTTAGCACGCACAGTGTAGGTACCAAATTTATAAATTGATTGAGGAGTTAAACCTAAATGCCCCATCACAGGAATACCTGCGTTTAATATTCTTTTTATAGATTCTTTTATTTCGCTACCACCCTCTACTTTTATTGAATGCCCTCCGCTTTCTTTCATAATTCTAATAGCAGAACGTAGCGCTTCTTTTGGGTCAGATTGATAAGTTCCAAAAGGTAGATCTACCACCACTAAAGATCTATCAACAGCTCTAACAACAGAACTTGCATGGTATATCATTTCATCCAATGTAATTGGCAAAGTTGTTTCATGGCCTGCCATAACATTAGAGGCAGAGTCCCCAACAAGAATTACATCGATACCTGCACCATCTACAATTTTAGCCATGGTATAGTCATATGCTGTTAACATTGAAATTTTTTCTCCATTAGCTTTCATTTCTACTAATGACCGAGTAGTAATTCTTTTATATTGCTTTTTAGCTACAGACATAATTTTTTAATTAAGGTTTTGTAAAAGTACTAAATATCATAAGATATGTGTACTGCTTAAAATAAAGAAAAGCACTTCTTAATAAATTATAAATTTTTTTGCCAACCTTTTTGTCATCCATAGTTCTTTAGCCCTTGAAAAAAATAAAACAATGTATCTTTGATATAAGATTATAATGATAATTTAATCACTTGTTTTGCAAAAATTAGACCCAAATAAATGGATAGATAAATACTCAGACTATCTTTTTAAATACACTCTCGCAAGGGTTAGTAATTATGAACTTTCAAAAGACATTGTTCAAGACACTTTTTTTTCTGCATTAAAATCCGCAAAGAATTTTGAAGGAAAGGCAAGCGAAAGAACCTGGCTTGTATCAATTCTCAAAAGAAAGATAATTGACCATTACAGGAAGATTAATTCTAAAAAAGGGAAAGCTGAAGTTAGGATGAATTTCTATAATGAGGGTGATAATGATGGTGATTGGTTAGAAGAAAGAGTGCCTCAAACGTGGGACAATATGGCCGAAAAGCAGTTGGAAAATAAAGAACTTCAAAATCAAATAAATTCTTGTATAGACAAGCTGCCAGAAAAATATGCAATGGTCTTTAAAATGAGAACGATACAAGAGATAGATACAGAAGTTATATGTAATGAATTAGAAATTACTTCGTCTAATCTATGGGTCATAATTCATAGAGCCAGAACTCAGTTAAGAAGGTGTTTGGAAGATAATTGGTTTAATAAATAAATAATGTTTAAAAAACTAAACATAACATGTAAACAAGCGGTTGCTATTTGTGACAAAAGCCAGTACAAAGAAGCTACCTTTTTTGAAAAAATACAGCTAAATATCCATTTTCTATGCTGTAAAATTTGTACTAAATATTCAAAACAAAATGTATTCTTAACAAAGCTTTGCAGAAATAAATCCAACGATGATAAAAAGAAACAAATTTCACTTTGTATGACCCCAAGCGAAAAAGAGTTTTTAAAAAAGGAAATAGAAAAAAGATACGTAAAAGAATAGTTTAATTTTTTATAAGAGCATGAATTTTCTTCCAGGAAAAATAGATGAATATGTAGTTGATAACTCGCAAAAAGAACCTCAAATACTTCAAGAATTAACCAAAGAGACCTGGCAAAGAGTACTCAATCCTAGAATGTTAAGCGGTGCCTTTCAAGGACGAATCTTATCAATGATTTCTAAGATAATTAACCCGAAAGATATTTTAGAGATAGGAACTTATACAGGATATTCTGCTATCTGTATTGCTGAAGGAATCTCTAATGAAGCAACAATTGACACCATAGACAAAAACGAAGAGCTCGAGGATATTCAAAATAAATATTTTAAAAAATCTGGATTTAGAGATCAAATTAAACAACATATTGGAAACGCAGTAGAGATTATTCCAACGCTTGATAAAAAGTTTGATTTAGTATTTATAGATGCCGATAAATCAAATTATTGCAATTATTTTAACCTAGTAATAGGTAAAATGAAAAAAGGAGGGATTATTTTATCAGACAACGTTTTGTGGAGCGGGAAAGTTGTAGAAAAGTTAGACAAAAAAGACATCGATACGAAAGCGCTCCTAGAGTATAATCGTTTATTAAACTCAGATCCAAGAGTAGAGACTGTTTTGTTGCCAATTAGAGACGGTCTTTCAATTAGTAGAGTTGTATAAAAAGAACGTATCTTGGAAAATCAGCTTGTGATATGTAAATTGTTTACTATTTAGAAGTTTCTCTTAATAGGGCCTGTAATCTTATCTAACCCTTCTTTTGCATCTTTTATTTCTTTTTTAATATCATTTGTTAAGCCAGCGTCTAACCCTTGGTCTTTTGCACTGTCATTTATTTCTTTTTTGATATCATTCGTGGCCTCTTTTACCTGCCTTATTCCTTTGCCCAACCCTCTGGCTATTTCAGGAATTTTATCTGCACCAAAAACCATTACCACTATTAAAACAATGATAAAAATTTCAGGTCCGCCAATAAATAAAAAATTAACATACATAAGACTACAAAGATAGCAAAGATTGAATATAAAAATGGGAATAATTGAAGAACTGTTATTGCGTTTATTTTTTTATCAACATAAGCTTTATTTCGTTTAACTTCATAAGTGCTTCAATAGGTGTTAAGGTGTCTAAATTGGTTGTTAAAATTTCCTCTCTTAAATCTTCCAATAAAGGATCATCTAGTTGAAAAAAACTAAGTTGCATCTCATCTTGCTGCACCTCTTTTAGCGTCTCTTTTACCTCTTCACTTGTTTGATTTTTTTCAAGCTGTTTTAGTATTTTTGAAGCTCTATGAATTACTTGATTAGGCATACCTGCCAATTTAGCGACATGAATTCCAAAACTATGATTGCTTCCTCCAGAAACTAATTTACGCAAGAAAACAATGGTGTCTTTAAGCTCTTTAACAGATACATTAAAGTTTTTTATACGCTCAAAAGTTACGGTCATTTCATTCAATTCATGATAATGCGTGGCAAATAGTGTTTTTGCCCTTGAAGGATGTTCATGAAGATACTCAGCAATAGCCCAAGCAATAGAAATTCCGTCGTACGTAGAGGTTCCTCTTCCAATTTCATCCAACAATACTAAACTTCTGTCGGAAATATTATTAAGAATTGAAGCTGTTTCATTCATTTCTACCATAAAAGTAGATTCTCCCATAGAAATATTATCGCTGGCTCCTACTCTAGTAAATATTTTATCAACTACACCTATTCTTGCATTTTGGGCTGGAACATAACTACCCATTTGTGCCAATAAAACAATTAGTGCTGTTTGTCGAAGAATGGCAGACTTCCCAGACATATTTGGCCCAGTAATCATAATAATTTGTTGTTGGCTTCTGTTTAATACAACATCATTAGCAATGTATTCTTCACCAATTGGTAATTGTTTTTCAATAACTGGATGACGACCGTTTTTAATTTCTATTTCGGTACTTTGGTCTACAATAGGACGAATATAATTATTAGAAATTGCCAACACAGCAAAAGACAACAGACAGTCTATTTGGGCAATTATTTTAGCGTTTTGCTGAATAGGCTCTATAAATTCAATAATTTCTTGAATTAACCTTAAAAACAACTGTCGTTCAAGTTCTTGAATTTTTTCTTCAGCGCCTAAAATTTTAGTTTCGTATTCTTTAAGCTCCTCTGTTATATATCGTTCAGCATTTACAAGAGTTTGTTTTCGAATCCATTCTTCAGGAACTTTATCTCTGTGGGTATTTCTTACCTCAATATAATAACCAAAGACATTGTTAAAAGCTATTTTTAAGCTGGGAATAGCTGTTTTTTTGCTCTCACGAGCCAACATATTGTCTAAATATTCTTTTCCAGAAGTAGAAATAGCTCTTAGCTCATCTAATTCTTCAGAAACCCCATTTGCAATTGCATTTCCTTTATTTATATTAACAGGAGCCTCGTCAAAAAGGGCGGTATCAATTTTTAAAATTACTTCAGCACAATCTAAAATTTCGTTTCCTAATTTATTTACGGAGGTGTTTTTGCTTGTTAAAGCTTCTTTTTTGACGGGTAAAATTGCCTTTAAAGAGTTTTTAAGTAAAACTAACTCCCTAGGAGAGATTTTTCCTGTAGCAACTTTGGAAACTAAACGCTCAATATCACTAATCTGATGTAATTGAAATTTAATGGTTTCGGAGAAACTGTCATTTTCAATAAAGTGCTTAACCAATTCGTGCCTGTGTTGAATTTTTTTAACATCTTTTAAAGGAAGCGCTAACCACCTTTTTAACAACCTTCCTCCCATTGGAGAAATTGTTTTATCAATGACATCTAATAATGTTACGGCATTGTGTGATGAAGCGTGATATAATTCTAAATTACGAACAGTAAAACGATCCATCCAGATATATTCATCCTCCGCAATTCTCCTAATATTTTGAATGTGTTTTAGGTTGTTGTGTTGCGTCTCTGATAGGTAATATAATACTGCACCAGCAGCTATAATACCCTCAGGAATTTCTTGCACACCAAAACCACGTAAAGAGTTTACACCAAAATGATTGTGTAAAGAATCAACACTATATTCTTTTTGAAAGACCCAGTCGTCAAGGAAAAAAGTATAAAAACGGTTTTCAAAAAGTTCTTTAAATTTTTTTTTGAATTGTTTTTGAACTAATACTTCAGAAGGATTGAAGTTTTGTAGCAGCTTGTCTATATATTCTTCATTTCCTTGAGCTAACAAATATTCTCCAGTAGAAACATCTAAGAAAGAAACTCCTAGTAGTCGTTTTCCAAAATGTACCGCAGCTAAAAAGTTATTAGACTTTGATTGAAGCACTTCATCATTTAAAGATACTCCTGGGGTTATTAGCTCTGTAACACCACGTTTTACAATGGTTTTGGTCATTTTTGGGTTTTCTAACTGATCACATATTGCAACACGCATCCCAGCTTTTACCAATTTTGGCAAATAAGTGTTTAGAGAATGGTGAGGAAATCCGGCCAAAGCTGTCTCAGAATCGCTTCCAGCGCCTCTTTTGGTAAGAATTATTCCTAATACTCCTGCAGCTTTTTTTGCGTCTTCGCCAAAGGTTTCATAAAAGTCACCAACTCTAAAAAGCAACATAGCATCAGGATATTTAACCTTGATTGCATTGTACTGCTTCATTAGGGGTGTTATCTTTTTGGGCTTAGATTTTGCCAAATTTCAGAATTTTTCAGTTAGTTTTACTGTTGTTTACTACAAGTGTTTAAAGATAGAACTTTTTATGAGAAAACTAAGAAATAACGAACTAGGACGTATCTCGGTATCTGAGTTTAAAAACACCACAAAAACACCAATTATTGTGGTGTTAGATAATATTAGAAGTTTAAACAATATTGGCTCTGTATTTAGAACAAGCGATGCTTTTTTAGTTGAAAAGATATATTTGTGTGGCATAACAGCCACTCCTCCTCATCGAGAAATTCATAAAACAGCACTAGGAGCAACAGAGTCTGTAGATTGGGAGTATAAAGAAGACACATTATCTCTTGTAAGAGCATTAAAATCTGAAGGCATTACAGTAGCTTCAATAGAACAGGTTGAAAATAGCGTGATGCTAGATCATTTTTCTTTTGAATCAAATAAAAAACTTGCTATTGTATTTGGAAACGAGGTGAAGGGAGTTCAACAAGACGTTGTTTCAGAATCAGACTATTGCATTGAAATCCCTCAAAAAGGAACTAAACACTCCTTAAATATCTCTGTGAGTTGTGGTGTGGTACTTTGGGATCTCTCTCAAAAAATTAAGTAGGGTCTATATACCTAGTATTATTTTTGCAATCATAAAATAAATTAAAATTCCAAAAATATCATTACTAGTGGTAATAAATGGGCCTGTAGCAATTGCCGGGTCAATTCCTTGCTTATTTAAAAATAATGGAACAAAAGTGCCTATTAATCCTGCAACAATAACAACCGCTACAAGAGAAACAGAAATAGCTAATGCAGTATTAATATTTCCAACAGATAACCATACAAATAGAAATAAAAAGAGCGCTAAAACAATTCCATTTAGCGTTGCCAATAACATTTCTTTTATTAGTCTACTATTTATACTTCCTTTTACATCATCATTTGCTAATCCCTGTACAATAATAGCTGATGATTGTACACCAACATTACCTGCCATGGCAGCAATTAAAGGGGTAAAAAAGAATAAAATAGCATTTTCGCTAAAGGTATTTTCAAACATTTGCATGATTAAAAAAGCACCTACTCCACCTAAAAGACCAAGAAATAACCAAGGTAATCTTGCTTTAGTTAACTGAATAATACTGTCATCTGCTTCAACATCTTGAGTTAAACCAGCTGCTAATTGGTAATCCTTATCTGCTTCTTCTTTGATTACATCAACAATATCATCAATGGTAATTCTCCCTAATAAAATACCGTCATTATCAACAACAGGAATGGCCTCTAAATCATATTTTCGCATTTTGTTAGAAACTTCGTCTAAGTTATCATGAACATTTACAAAATCTACATTAGGAATATATACTTCTGAAATAGCTGTTTTTGTAGAAGTTATTAAAAGATCTTTTAAAGAGAGCCTCCCTTTCAGTTTGTCTAAGTCATCAACAACATAAATAGAGTGAACCCTAGTTACTTTTTCTGCCTGCATTCTCATTTCACGAACACATTTAAGAACGCTCCAGTTTTCATTCACTTTCACCAATTCCTTTGCCATTAAACCTCCAGCAGAATCTTCATCATAGGTAAGAAGTTCCTCAATTTCTTTAACCTGTTCTTCATCTTCAATTTGAGACATTACAGCCTCTTGTCTTTCTTCTGAAAGTTCTCCTATAATATCTGCGGCATCATCAGAATCTAACTCTTCAACCTCTTCAGCAATTTCTTTAGCAGAAAGGTTTTGAAGTATTTTTTCCCGAATATCTTCGTCTAACTCCATTAATACAGCCGAAGTTTTTTCGCTGTCAAGAAGTTTTATAATATAAACTACCTTGTCAAAAGATAATTCGTCTAGAATTTCAGCAACATCAGCATAATGCATTTCTTCAAACAAACCAATTATAGACTTGTTTTTAGAACCCTCTATGTAAGAGGTTAGTTTTTCTAAAAATTCTGTAGTAATCTCAAATGACATCAGTTGTTATTTTATGCGTGAGTTTAATAAACTCGTTTACAGACAATTGTTCAGGTCGCATCGCAAATATAGTATCTTCTTTTAAGGTATCCGAAAGTTTGAAAGACTTTAAACTACTTCTCAACATTTTTCTTCGTTGATTAAAAGCTGTTTTTACTACTCTAAAAAATAATTTTTCATCTACAGGTAGAGAAAAATCCTTTTTTCTAATAAGTCTTATAACTCCAGAGTCTACTTTTGGCGGAGGATTAAAAACGGATGGCGGAACAGTAAACAAATACTCTACATCGTAAAAAGCTTGAGTTAATACAGAAATAATTCCATACACTTTACTTCCTTCTTTTTCTGCAATTCTTTTAGCAACTTCTTTTTGAAACATACCAGATAATTCGGGAATATATTCTCGATTTTCAATGGCTTTAAATATAATTTGAGAAGAGATGTTGTAGGGGTAATTTCCGATAATAGCAACTTGCTTTTTATTAAAAAAAGTTGGGACATCTTGTTTTAAAAAGTCTCCTTCAATAATTTTAAATTTAGCATTTGTTGTGTCTAGTTTTACATGCTCATTTTTAAAATCACTATTTAAGTATGCAACCGAATCCCTGTCAATTTCTATAACATTAATTTGTGCCTCACTTTCTAATAAATACTTTGTTAAAACACCCATTCCTGGACCAATTTCTAGAACAGTATCATATCCAATCCCCGACAAAGAATTTGCAATATTTTTTGCAGTGTCTTCATCATTTAAGAAGTGTTGTCCTAGATGTTTTTTTGCTTTAACTGTCATTTGTTTATTTACTAATAATATAAAACAACAATATACTAAGTCCTGTTCCACAAAGTAAACCTCCAATTGATTCTTGTGGCTCTAGCCCCCAATACAAATACCCTGTAAATCCTCCTGAGATAAGAAGCGTGACTCCTGTATAAATAACTAATCGCTTAGAAGAGGGTATCTTTAATTTCATATTTAATTATGTGAGCTAGGTGGGTAAAATTCTTTGACAACTTTTAATTCTGTTCTAAAGGAGATCATTTTGTCTGCAAATTTCTTCATACTTTCATTTCTTAATTTAGGGGCAGTATTGGTATAATAGTCATTTAAATCTTCTTTGCTGTTTGCAGTGTATTGAACAGAATAGGTAACCCCCCCCATCTCCTCTTCTACCAAAACCTGTGTTAGTTTTGCAGAAACAAAGGAGCCTGATGCCAATACATCTTCTATGTGTTTATGAATCCACAAAAACCATTCGTTGTGAATGCTTTCGTCTATATTCATTGTAACGTTATAAATATACATAGGTTGTTTTCAGATGAAAAGGATTATGAGAGAGCTTTTATTCGATGTTGTCCCCTCTTATTTCTCTATATTTTTGTCTTGCATCAACTAAATAGATACTTGACGGTTTTTCAAAGATAATTTTTTGATAGTACTCAGAAGCTTTTTCAAAGTCTTTTATGTTGTTTTTATAAATTTCACCTAATAAATAATAGGAGTTGTCTGTTAAAATTCCTTCAGGATCAATAGAAATTATTTTTAACAGATTTGTGACTGCCATTTCGTATTGTTGTTCTGCAACCAAAAGTTTTGCCTGATTAAACAAAGCTTCGTCCTCTATAGATTGCCCTTGATACTGTTTTAAGAGCTTATCATACAGCGAAATAGCCGAAGCATTTTTATTTTGATAAGCCAGCAATTCTGCTTTTGAAAAGTCTTCTAGTCCTGAAGGAATAGAATCTTTAGACTCATTGTCTAAAATTAGTAAGAATAAATCAACCGCATCATTTGCAGTAAGTTGAGTTGTAGCGTTTTTTAAAATTTTTAATTGAGATTTTGCCCATTTAAAATCTCCTTTAAAATAGGAGGTTTGTGCTACTTTAAATCGAGCCTCTTGAGATAAAGGGTGGTTTTTAAGTTTGGTTTGTACTTGAGAAAAATAAATGAGAGCTTCATTAAATTTTCCTACAAAAACAAGCACTTCTCCTAATTTTAATTTTATTCTTGCTTTTTTAAACTTAGAGGAAGAAAAACTTAGCGCTTTTTCTAACACGGTTATTGCTTTTTGGGGAGTATTGTTTTCAAAAGTTAAATAGTCTGCAAATTCTAATTGAATATCTAATGTGTTTCCATTAACCCCATACTCTTTCAGTTTTTCTTCAAACAAAACAAGGTTATTTTTGTCAGCATTTTTTACTGAAATTTTTAAAAGATATAATTCAGCAGTGAGTTTTTCCTCAATAAAAATTGTGTTATCCAACAAGAATAAATAACAATTTCTTGCAGTTTCATAGTCTTGGTTATTAAAGGCTATTTTACCTAACCTAAAAATTGTTTCAACATTTTCTAGACCTCTATTAAAAAGTCCTTTTTCTTGAATGAAAGCTCTGCCATATTGTTTTTGCTTAGTAAAAAGCCAGCTTAACAATTCATTCCAAATATTTTTTGGATTGCTAATCGATTTTTTTAAAATCGATTTTTTTAAAGAAATATTGATTGTGTCATTTGCATTATTACTAATATATCTGCTTATATAACGTTGAATTCCACCGATATAATTTTCATCTTTATCTAATAGCTCCATACAAGAATCAAACATTTTTTGATACGCTCCTTTTTCACCATAAATTTGAGCTATTTGGTACTCAAAACTAGCATCTTTATTAAAGCTCAATGCTTTTGAGTATGCTTTTAAGGCATAATCTAAGAGATTATTTTGCTGGAACATTCTTCCCATAATACCCCCTAAATTGGGGCTTGCCTCAATTGCCTTAATAGCAAAATCATATTCTTCTTTTGCTAATGCAGGTTTTTTCTGCTGATCAAAATTATATCCAATTTCTATTCTTAAGTATTGTTGAGAGGGATTTTTGAGCAGCTTTTTTTGAAGAAGCTCTGATGCTTTTTCATAATTATTTGTCTCTTGGTAACAAGTAATTAAACGTTTTAGGTACCTGGTATTATAAGGATTGTTTTTTTCTAGTGATTCATATAGCTGAGTTGCTTTTTCGTACTCTCCTTCACGAAAATAATTCTCTGCCAAATTAAGGTTGTTTTGGCTGGAGATAAAACTAAAAGAAAATAGCGCTATTATGAGTAGAATGTTCTTCATCTCTTTCAAAGATAATCAACTCAAATGTTAAACTTCATTAAATATTTGCTATTTCCGAAGGCCATTCTAAAATTTTGGCATACTTGTTGAAATAATTTTTTAAAATAATAATATTAACCCCGCTAAATTAAAAACAACAATGAAAGATTTAAATAAAAAATACGAAACAGCAAAAACAAACTCAATAGAGTTCATGAGGTCTGGTCAAATAAGTAATTATTTTAAGGCCCTTTTAGAAATGAATAAATACAAGAGATTAATGATGGCTGTAATTGCTAATTAATGACAGAGAATCCAGTGTAAGGTATTAAAACCTCAGGTATTTGAATGCCCTCTTCTGTTTGATAATTCTCAAGAATTCCTGCCAAGACCCTCGGCAAAGCAAGTGAACTCCCATTCAAAGTGTGAGCTAATTGATTTTTCCCCTCTTTGTTCTTAAAACGAAGTTTTAGTCTGTTTGCTTGAAAAGTTTCAAAATTTGAAGCGGAACTAATTTCTAACCACCTGTCTTGTGCTGTAGAAAACACTTCAAAATCAAAAGTTAAAGCAGCTGTAAAACCGGTATCCCCTCCACATAAACGCAATATTCGATATGGTAATTTTAATTCTCTAAGTATTCCTTTAATATGTTCTACCATTCCGTCTAGGGCCTTGTAAGAATTATCAGGGTGTTCTATCCTAACAATCTCTACCTTGTCAAATTGATGTAACCTATTTAACCCTCTAACATGAGAACCGTAACTTCCGGCTTCACGTCTAAAGCAAGGGGTATATCCAGTAGATAATATTGGTAAATCACTCTCATTAACAATATTACCACGGAACATATTAGTAATAGGTACTTCTCCCGTAGGAATTAAGTACAAATCATCAATTCCAACATGATACATTTGACCTTCTTTATCGGGCAACTGACCAGTTCCTATTCCAGAAGATTCATTTATTAGATGTGGCACCTGAAACTCTTTATAGCCTGCTTTTGTGTTTTTATCTAGAAAATAGTTAATTAAAGCTCTTTGAAGCTTAGCTCCCTTTCCTTTATAAACTGGAAAACCAGCACCTGTGATCTTAGTTCCTAATTCAAAATCTACAATATCATACTTCTTTACTAGCTCCCAATGAGGTAGTGAACCTTTGTGAAGGTCTGGTATAGCACCTTCTTTAAAAATTTCCTCATTATCTTCCTCAGATTTTCCAGATGCAACACTAGCATGAGGTACGTTTGGTAGTTGGTACAATAAATCTGTTAGCTCTTTTGAAAGCGTATTTAATTGATCAGTTAAAGTTTTTGATTGTTCTTTAAGAAGACTTGTTTTTTCTTTAACAATGGTTGCTTTTTGTGTTTGACCAGATTTAAACAATAGACCAATCTCTTTTGAAAGTGTATTTAGTTCTGCCAGCGTATTGTCTAGCAATACTTGAGTTTTTCTTCTTTTTTCGTCTGCTTTAAGAACAGCATCAATAATAGTGTTGGCATTAGCAAAATTTCTTTTTGCCAATCCATCTAAAACTTTTTTTTGATTGTCTTTGATAAACTGAACCTGTAACATGATTTGAATTATTATAAGTGTTCAAAGATATAGTAAGTGAGTCAATATTACAATGAGTTATGATGGATTGTTTGCTAGAAAGGAAATAGCATTCTCCTTGTCTATTTTTAATTGATCGATTAATTCATAAATAGAAAGAAATTTTTGCTCATTTCTAAGAAAATAAAGTAATTCAATGGTTATTTTTTTACCATATAAGTTTTCGCGAAAATCAAATAAATGAGCCTCAATTGTTTGCTTTTTCCCTTTAACAGTTGGGTTAAACCCAATATTCATCATTCCATTATGTGAGGAGCCGTCAATAATTGCAGTAATTATATAAACCCCTGTTTTTGGTATTAGTTTGTAGGATTCTTCTATGTTAATATTTGCTGTTGGGAAGCCAATTTTAGTGCCAAGTTTTTCACCATCAACTACAATACCATTTAATAAATAACGGTATCCAAGGTACTTGTTTGCGGTTTTTAATTCACCGTTTTTTAATGCTGTTCTAATCTTGGTAGAACTTACAGAAACATCGTCAATGTCTTGGGCAGGAATTTCTTCAACATCAAAACCATACAATAAACTATACTCTTTTAACTGATGAATATTGCCTTCTCTATTTTTACCAAAATGGTGGTCATAACCAATAATTAGTCTTGAGGTATTTAATTTATTAACCAATACATCTCTCACAAAATCAAGAGCCGTTAATCTAGAAAACTCCTTACTAAATGGATGAATGATTAAAAAATCTAACCCCATTTTTTTCAATAAAAAAGATTTCTCGTTAATCGTATTTAACAAGAGAATGCCTTTGTCTTTTTGTAAAACCATTCTTGGATGTGGAAAAAAAGTAAGAAGAACAGATTTTTTACCTTCTTTTTTGGCGGTATCAATTAAATCTTTCAATATTTTTTGATGTCCAACATGTATGCCATCAAATGTACCAATAGTAACAATGGTGCTACTAGATGAACTAAAATTAGAAATAGAATGAATAATTTTCAAAAGAAGAATAATTAAAAGACAAAGTTACAATACATTGTTAGAAAAAATCAATTCAATTTAAAATAAGATTTTGACAAAAAGTTACATCATCACTCATGAATAACTCAAAAATATTACAAAAATATTACAAAAATCAAAAAATATCGTACATTCGTCTTAGTTAATAAACAATTTATATCATGATAAAAAAGACAATATTCTTTGCATTTGTTATGCTTGCTAGCGCAACAATGCTAGCACAGACCACCGTTACAGGATTGGTTAAAGACGCACAAACAGGTGAAACGCTTTTAGGAGCTAATGTTAAGGTTTCTGATAAAGCAATTGGAACAACAACAGACTTTGATGGTAAATTCTCTCTTAAAGTCAATGCTGCTCCTCCTTTCACAATAGAAATTTCTATGCTTGGCTACAAAGCCATGAGTGTTGAAATAACTAAAAACAATCAAGAAGTAATGGTAAGTCTTGAAGAAGATGCTACCTCTCTTGAAGAAATAGTGTTTTCAGCTTCTAGAAGAAGACAGAAAGTGCAAGAAGCACCAGCTTCTGTAAGCATAATTACACCTAAAGACATATTAAATTCAGCAGCAGCGGTTGACCCTGTGATGAATTTAGCAAATATCGCTGGTGTTCAGATGCAACAACAATCTGCAAATACAATTAATATTGAAATGCGTGCCGGTTCTGGTGTATTTGGAACTTCTACATTTCCAATATTAGATTACCGTTATTTAGTAACACCTTCTGCAGGAACTTTTTACAGCAATCAAACAGGAATGTCTAATATAGATATTCAAAGAGTAGAAGTTGTAAGAGGTGCAGCTTCAGCCTTATACGGTCCTGGAGTAACTTCAGGTGTTGTTCACTTTATGTCTAAAAGCCCTATAGATTACCCAGGTACTACAGTGGAAATGCTAGGAGGTACATTAAGCACAACAGGGATGACTGTTCGACATGCTTTTAAAAACGATAACGATAAATTTGGATTTAAAGTTAACGTAAGATATCAAAGAGGTAAAGACTTTGAGTTAGACCCAGTTGAAGATGCTGAATTTATTTCTAGCCTACAAACCACTGTTTCTCAACCAGCGATTGTAAACGGTAGAGTAGATCCTACGCAACCTGGAGAACAGCTTCTATCTCTTTCAGATTTAGATGATAACGGAGATGGTAACCCATTAGCTACAGAGTACAAAAATTATTCAGCAAACGTACACTTAGAATTTAGACCTACAGACGAAACGACTGCTTTTCTTTCGGCGGGATTTGCAAATGGTGGTGGAGTATTTTTTAATTCACAAGGAGCTGGATATCAACAAGGAAATGATTACTGGGTTCAAGGTAGAGTTCAATCAGGAGGACTATTTGCACAAGTATATTACAATTATAATGATGGTGGAGATGAAGAAAATCCTACATTTTTATACCAAACAGGTTTAAGGCAAGTAGCCGAAAGAAATTCTTTAGAGGCTCAGCTTCAATACAATTTTGATGTTCCAAAATTTTTAAATACTAATTTTACAATAGGTACTGATTACAGAAATTCTAAATCTATGACTGCTAATACACTGTATGGTATTAATGAAGATAGAGATGATTACATTATTACAGGAGCTTACCTTCAAGGTACCTCTAAAATTAGTGATAAGTTAGATATTACTTATGCAGGAAGATATGACAAGTTTAATTTTATTGATGAAGGAGCTTTTGCACCTAGAGTTGCTGTAGTATACAAAGCAAACGAAAACCATACGTTTAGAGCGTCATTTAATAAAGCAAACACAGGTCCTTCTGCCTTACAACAAAATATAGATTTTCCAGTGTCTGTTTTAGCACCTGGAATAGCAGATGTTTGGTTATCGGGTCAATATGCGCCTCAGGTGTTTCCAGATAACCCAACAATAGATCTATCGGTGCCAGGATTACCTGACCTTCCTTATGGAACGACTCAATTTCCTTTATCATATGCTTACGGTGCCGTTGCCGCACCTGTATTAGATGCAATATTTAGTGGCTTAGCAACAAATCCTTTATTACCAGTAATTCAAAATTTCTTCAACGGGTACGTACCTTCAGGAGGAACAGGACAGTTAGTTGGATATAATTTATTTAACGGAGAGCCAATGAATGAACTAACAGGTACTGGACGATCTGCAGTAGAAACTTTAAATTCTTTTGAAATAGGATATAAAGGACTAATTGCAAATAAATTATCTGTAGCGTTAGATGTATACACTTATGAAAGAAAAGGATTTACACAATTTACAGCTATTGGACCAACATATAACTTGGTAGGAGCAAATATTGCAGATGACTTAGGGGCTCAAGTAGCGGCTGATTTTGCCGCGGACGCTGGAGTAATAGGTGCAGTAACGGGTTTCGTTCAAGGACAGTATACTGCAGCAGGAATTCCACAAGCTATATGGGCCACAGGAGCACCAGCAGATGCTCTTTTCCCAGGATCTCCTGCAATAGCACCTATTGGCGCAGTAATTGGAGGAACTATTAATGCTGCTGCCGGACAAATTGGAGGTGGATTCACTCAAGGAGGAGCTGGTTTTGAAGCAGCAGTATCGCCATTATTTCCAATATTTGGTACTGTAGAAACAACAGCTGTTCCTCAAGGTGATGGCTTAATGCACATTCCTGCAGGATATCGTCGTTTTGATGGTGCTACAAGAAGTCACATAGGTGCAGATTTAGCGATGGAATATTTCTTAAATGATGATGTTACCCTTTGGTTTAATACTTCTTGGTTAAGTCAGAATGAATGGATTCCTGGAGAATCCAATGATGACGGTCTTCCATTTTCTTCTTACTTAAATGCTCCTAAATTCAAATACAGAGCAGGTGTTCAGTATTCAAAAGAGAAAGTAAGAGGTTCAGTTGCTTTTCAGCATGACGATTCTTTTTATTCTAACCAAGGATTCTTCTCTGGTGAAGTACAAGAGAAAAATTTATTTGATGTGAATATAGGGTACAACGTTTCTGATAATCTAAAATTAGATTTATCTGCAACTAATGTTTTAGATCAGAAGTATAGAGCATTCCCAAGTATGCCTGTAATTGGTCGTAGAACTGTACTTAAATTAACGTTTGATTATTAATATAATCTAATAAGATATTTTAAATAAAAAAGGCAACCAAACGGTTGCCTTTTTTATTGAACTAAATTCAGCAAGAAGTTTATAAAAGGGCTTAGTTTTTTTGGTGGGTTATCATCATCAAAACTATCACTTTTATAAGTTTTTCCATTCCAAATTATTTCTAAGGTTGTATGCATAGCTCCATCATATTGAAATTTATTTGAAGGAGCTTTAAGTGTATGTAGTGTTTCTGGATAAACTTTTTTAAGCAACTTATTTAAAGAGTTTTTAACCTCTTTAGAAATAATTAAAGAAAGAGTTTCATTATTATTTTGAAAATATTTTAGCGTATCTCCTTGTAGTAGAATTTGTGTTGAATATCCTCGAGTTATCGATTTGTATTGTATTTTCTGAAAACGATCTATATGCTTTGAAGAAGAACAACTAAAGAACAAGAAACAGTTTGCAAAAATTAGAAGAGTTATTTTTTTCATAGGACTATTTTTATAAAGATAATAAAAACAGTAATTTTATTGAAAAGGCCTGTTTAGCTTAACATTAAGATTGCTCTTTTTAGGCCTTTGACAAAAACATCGATTTCTTCTTTCGTATTATAAAATGCAAAAGAAGCTCTTATGGTACCTGGTATTTTATAAAAATCCATGATTGGCTGAGCACAATGATGTCCAGTTCTAACGGCTATTCCTAATTTATCAAGAATAGACCCAATATCATATGGATGAATAGTACCTACATTGAAAGAAATAACAGAAGTTTTCTTTGAGGTGCCATAAATTTTGAGCTCATTAATTTTTAATAACTCTTGAGTTCCGTATTCAAGGAGCTCTTGTTCATGCTTATTAATGGCGTCAAAGCCGATTGAATTCATATAATCGATGGCCACACCAAAAGCAATACCCCCACAAATATTTGGGGTTCCTGCCTCAAATTTATGAGGCAACCCCGCGTAAGTAGTTTTTTTAAAAGTAACTGTTTCAATCATTTCACCACCACCTTGGTAGGGAGGGAGCTTTTCTAGCCATTCCTTTTTACCATATAAAAGTCCTACACCAGTAGGGCCGCAAATTTTATGAGCAGAGGTTACATAAAAGTCTACATCTAGTTTTTGAAAGTCTACTATCATATGAGGTGTAGATTGCGCCCCGTCAATTAAAACAGCCGCCCCTACTTGATGTGCTTTTTCAATAATTTCCTCTATAGGGTTTATGGTGCCTAGTGCATTTGAAATATGATTGCAAAAAACTAATTTTGTGTTATCTGAAAGTAACTCATCATATGAACTCATCATTAGAGCTCCATCCTCATTCATGGGAATAACATTTAATTTAGCACCTGTTTTTTCACACAACATTTGCCAAGGAACAATGTTCGAGTGGTGTTCTAAAGCAGAAACAATAACCTCATCTCCTTTTTTAAGCAGATTAGAGAAGCCTGAAGCAATTATATTAATTCCATGCGTAGTTCCTGAGGTAAAAATCATTTCGTAAGCATATTTTGCATTAAAATGAGTTTTTAGTGTTTCTCTAGCTTGTTCATACTTGTCTGTTGCTTCTTGACTTAACGTATGAACACCTCTATGAATGTTTGCATTGTAATTCATGTAGTAATCAACAATTGCGTCAATCACAATTTTTGGAGTTTGTGAAGTTGCGGCATTGTCAAAATAAATCAAAGGTTTTCCATTGACCACCCTTTGTAATATTGGAAAATCTGCTCGAATTTTTTCTATTGGAAACATTCTATTGATTTTGAGAGACAAAGGTAGGGTATCAAAGATAAATCTTTTAATAAACCTGTTATTTTATTCTTATTTTTGTGATTGCCCAACTCTTTTTCCATGAAAATAATCAAAAAGATTCTACTGCTTTTATCGGTAATATTGTTACTTATAATAATAATAAATTACCCTAAACTTAATATTATTTCAGGGTATGCAGCAAAAAGCACCAGTTCTTCAATTTTTGTTGCAAACAGATCAGTAGCCTTAACCAACGCTACAGATAATAATTTTTCACCTATAAATTTGGCAAACACCACTGTTAGCCGTGAAAATAATTTTGCATTAGCATCTACACTAGGCATGTTGCCAAGAAAAGCAGTTTACAGAAACGGTTTAGGTAGTGTATTAATTACAAAAGGATATGATGCGAACAAGAAAGAGTTAATTCCAAAACGCTCCATTATAAATTCCTCACTAACCTATCCTTTTGGTGACAAATCTCAAAAAGACACCCTATTTAACACTATAAATTATGAAAAATTAGACTTAGCAGTTTCTTCAATTTTTGAAAATTCATATCAAACAAGGGCGGTTCTAGTGTTGTATAAAAACCAACTAATTGCAGAGAGGTACGGTATGGGTTTCACGAAAGATTCTAGAATACTTGGATGGTCTATGACAAAAAGTATTTTAAGCACTGTTTATGGAATTATGCAGCACCAGGGAAAGTTATCAGTTCAGGACAGAGCACCAATTTTAGAATGGGAAAATGATGACCGAAAAGAAATAACTCTTCATAATTTGTTGCAAATGAATAGTGGATTAGCCTGGGATGAAAACTATGATAAGATATCAGACGTTACAAAAATGTTGTTTTTAGAGGATGACATGACTAAGATGCAACAAAAACAACAGTTAATAGACTCACCTAATTCTTCATGGAATTATTCTTCTGGCACCTCAAATTTGTTGTCAGGAATTTTAAGACAAAAACTAGGAAACCAACAAGAATATTTAGACTACTGGTATCGAGAATTAATAGATAAAATAGGCATGAATTCTATGATTATTGAGACCGATGTAAGAGGTCATTATGTAGCGTCCTCATATGCTTGGGCTACACCAAGAGATTGGGCAAAATTTGGATTGTTATACTTACACAAAGGGAATTGGAATGGAACTCAAATTTTCTCCCCTGAATGGGTAGATTATATTACAAAACCAACACCCACCTCAAATAATAGCTATGGGGCTCATTTTTGGTTAAATACCGGGAAAAAAATGAAAGACGTTCCGTCCAATATGTTTTATGCAGACGGATATCAAGGCCAACGAGTATATATACTTCCGGATCAGGAAATGGTAGTTGTTCGTTTTGGGTTAAAAAATTACAATGAAAATAAATTTTTAAAGGGAATAATACAATCTATTCAATAAACACAAAACACAACGAAATATTAAATTATTTTTCAGTGTCGATAATTAAGATTTACTTTTTTACATATATATGATTATAAGTTCTTGGAGTATATTTTTTATTAGGAGTTACAACATTGTCTGTTTTAGCCCTATATTACTTGGAAGTAAGGGTATAAGATTTAAAAAAACGGGCCTTTAAGCCCGTTTTTTGTTTATTTTTTATATGTTAAAGCCAATATTGACCTTTAACTTGGTAGCAATTAACTTCATAATCCTCTCCTTAACTTCAGGAACTTTTACACTTTCAAGAACTGTATTTGCGAAGGCGTACATTAAAAGTGCTTTGGCTTCTTTTTTAGGAATACCTCTTTGTTGCATATAAAACAACGCCTGTTCGTCTAATTGACCAATGGTACACCCATGAGAACATTTCACATCATCTGCAAAAATCTCTAATTGAGGTTTTGCATTAATTGTAGATTTGTTATTCATCAAAATATTATTATTCTTTTGATAAGCATTGGTTTTTTGAGCCTCTTTTTCTACGATGACCTTACCGTTGAAAACACCAGTAGAGCGCTCATCATAAATTCCTTTATAATCTTGATGGCTTTCACAGTTTGGTTCAATATGATGTACTAAGGTGTGATGATCTACATGTTGTTTTCCTTCAATAATAGTAATTCCTTTTAAAATAGAATCTATATGTTCTCCTTTTTGAAAGAAGTTTAAGTTGTTTCTTGTAATGTTACCACCAAATGAAAAAGTATGAACTGAAACAACACTATTTGATTGCTGTTCAACAAAAGTATTGTCAACTAAAGATGCTGCAATATTATCATTTTGTATTTTATATAAATCTACAGTAGAATGTCTGTCTGCAAATATTTCGGTGACTACATTTGTTAACGCGGCATTGCTTGTTAAGCTTTGATGTCTTTCAATAATTTGAACATGCGCATTTTTATCTGCAACAATTAGATTTCTTGGTTGTAGCATTGTAGCACTTTCCTCACCAGTTGTAAAGTTAATAATTTGAATAGGTTTTTCTACCTCAGTATTTTTAGGGATATGTATGTACGCGCCCTCTTTAGAAAATGCTGTATTTAATGAAGTTAAATTATCTTGTTTAGCAATCTTATTAAAATAATTTTCAATAACAAGCTTGTATTTTTTCTTACTTAATGCAGAAGACATTAAACACACATCAATATTATCATGAGTTGTTTCAGATAAAAAAGAACTGTATTTGCCGTCTATAAAGACAATTTTGTAGGTATCAATATCATGAATGAAGTATTTTTTTACCTCAGCAAGAGTTATGCTTTTTTCTTTATCGGGAAAAATACTATAGTCTTCTTTTAGAATACTGTTTAATGAGGTATATTTCCAGGCTTCTAATTTTTTTGATGGAAAACCTAGTTTTTCAAAGTTTTGAAAAGCCTCAGTTCTAATTTCATGAATATCAGAATTTATGTTAACGCCATCTTCAAAAGCAACATATGATGAAACTATTTTTTCTTTTAAATCCATTTTATTTATTATTCCAAAATTATTATCAAAAAGCTATTGAAAAAAATATTTTTAATTATGCGCTAATTTCTTCCTTTATCCAATCGTAACCTTTAGCTTCAAGTTCTAATGCTAAGGAAGCGTCACCAGTTTTAACTATTTTACCATCATGTAACACATGCACAAAGTCTGGCACTATGTAATCTAGTAATCTTTGATAATGAGTAATTACGATAACAGCATTGTCTTTAGATTTTAATTTGTTAACACCATTGGCAACAATTCTTAGAGCGTCAATATCAAGACCAGAGTCTGTTTCATCTAATATGGCAAGTTTTGGTTCTAGCATTGCCATTTGAAAAATCTCATTTCGTTTTTTTTCTCCTCCAGAAAACCCTTCATTTAAAGAACGAGATAAAAACTTACGATCGATCTCTAAAAGTTCAGATTTTTCGCGAATCATTTTCAGCATATCCTTTGCAGGCATATCATTTAGACCTTTTGCTTTTCGAGTTTCGTTGATAGAGGTTTTAATAAAATTAGTTACAGAAACTCCAGGAATTTCAACCGGATATTGAAACGATAAAAACACACCATTGTGTGCTCTTTCTTCAGGAGATAATTCACTAATATCTTCGCCGTTTAGCTCCATTGTTCCGTTTGTAACATCGTATTCTTCTTTTCCAGCAATGATGTTTGCGAGCGTGCTCTTTCCAGCACCGTTTGGCCCCATGATTGCGTGAACTTCACCAGATTTTACATTTAAATTCAATCCTTTTAAGATTGATTTGTTGTCTACACTCGCTTGTAAATTTTCTATTTTTAACATGTTCTTTTACTATATACTTTTAAGTTTACACCTAAGCGTTGTTTTTATTGATTATCCAACCGAACCTTCTAAGCTAATTTCCAATAATTTTTGAGCCTCAACAGCAAACTCCATAGGGAGCTTATTTAATACCTCTTTACTAAAGCCGTTAACAATTAAAGCAATGGCTTTTTCAGTATCAATACCTCGTTGATTACAATAGAAAAGCTGATCTTCACCAATTTTACTAGTAGTAGCTTCGTGTTCAACTTGAGCGCTTTTATTCTTTACTTCTATGTAAGGAAAGGTGTGAGCTCCACATTTATTCCCCATTAACAGACTATCACATTGAGAAAAATTTCTAGCATTTTCTGCTCTAGAACTAATTTGTACTAATCCACGATAGCTGTTTTGTGATTTTCCAGCAGAAATTCCTTTGGATATAATAGTTGATTTGGTGTTTTTCCCCAAGTGAATCATTTTAGTACCTGTATCAGCTTGTTGAAAATTGTTTGTAACCGCAATAGAATAGAATTCTCCAACAGAATTATTTCCTTTTAAAATACAACTTGGATATTTCCATGTAATTGCAGATCCTGTTTCTACTTGAGTCCATGATATTTTAGCATTGGTTTCGCACAGCCCTCTTTTGGTTACAAAATTATATACACCTCCTTTTCCTTCACTATTGCCAGGAAACCAATTTTGTACAGTTGAGTATTTGATTTCGGCATCGTCCATAGCAATTAATTCAACAACTGCAGCATGTAATTGATTTTCGTCTCTGCTTGGGGCAGTACACCCCTCTAGATAACTTACAAAACTTCCTTCATCAGCAACTACAAGAGTTCTTTCAAATTGACCAGTTCCTCCTTCGTTAATTCTAAAATATGTTGAGAGTTCCATTGGGCATTTAACTCCTTTTGGGATATAACAGAATGATCCATCAGAAAATACTGCTGAATTTAGCGCTGCATAAAAATTATCTGAAGGTGGCACAACTGTACCTAAATGTTTTCTAACTAATTCTGGATGCTCTTGAATGGCTTCAGAAATAGGCATAAAAATAATTCCTTTTTCACCTAGAGTCTTTTTAAAAGTAGTAGCAACTGAAACAGAGTCAACGACAATGTCTACAGCAACATTAGCCAATCTTTTTTGTTCTTCTAAGGAGATACCTAGTTTTTCGAAAGTTGCCAATAAATCTGGATCTACTTCGTCAATACTATTTAATTTTGGTTTTTGTTTAGGTGCAGAATAGTAAGCAATTTCTTGAAATTCTGGCTTTTTGTAGGTTACATTAGCCCATTCAGGCTCTTCCATTTTAGACCAAACTTCAAATGCTTTTAAGCGCCATTCAGTCATCCATTCTGGCTCATTTTTCTTTTTAGAAATTGCACGCACAACATCTTCATTCAAACCTTTGGCAAAGGTTTCACTTTCTATATCTGTGTAGAAACCGTATTCATATTCTTTAGTTTCTAATTCTTCTCTTAAATCGTCTTCAGTATACTTGCTCATTTTAACTTTTAATTATAATGAAAAACTTTCTCCACATCCACAAGTTCTGTTAGCATTAGGATTGTTAAAAACAAACCCCTTTCCATTTAAACCTCCAGAAAACTCTAGGGTGGTACCTACTAAATAAAGGAAACTTTTTTTGTCGACAATAATTTTAACATCATTGTCTTCAAAAATTTTATCGTTTTCTTGCTGTTTATTGTCAAACTTTAAGTCATAGGAGAGACCAGAACAACCTCCACTTTTTACACCAACTCTTACATAGTCTGTTGTTGCATTAAAGCCGTCGTCTGTCATAAGTTGAACGACCTTCTTCTTTGCATTGTCCGAAACCTTTATCATAACTTTTAAATAGATTAACTCTAAATTATGGATGCAAAGATACGACATAAGTCTAAAATTACTAGCACTGGCTTCAATATATTGATTTATAAAAACAGGCAGGTAATTACTTTAATTTTGAAAAGAGGGGTTATTTATGAAATCATCATCTGTTAAGGTGATTAAAAAAGCCTTTAAATCTGCCTTTTCCAGAGGTGTTAATTGAACACCACCTTGGCTAACTTTTTTCATTAACGGATCAATGGTACTTGAATTTTGAAGACCCTCGCTATAATGATTAATAACCTCCTCTAATGTTGAAAAGCGCCCATCATGCATATAAGGAGCCGTATAAACTAGGTTTCTTAAAGAAGGAGATTTAAACTTACCATTATCATTTGGATCTCCAGTTACTGATCCTAACCCAAGATCATTAAATGAAGTATCTAAACCGTTATTGTGAAAATCATTATCTGTCCACAAAGGATTATTATCACTCCCATGACAATGAAAACAATCACCTTTGTCTTCACTCATAAAAATAGTAAAACCATTAAGTTCTTGTTGACTTAGCGAAGTGTTTCCAAGAAGATATTGATCAAATTTAGCATTTCCAGAAATAAGTGTCCTTTCAAATTGAGCAATAGCTTTGGTTACTAAAGCAGAATCGATTCTTTCAGTTCCAAAAGCATTTAAAAACATCTTAGGGTATTCTTGATCTTGCTGCAACCTTAAAGTTACATTAGACCATGAACTATGCATTTCAATAGGGTTTCTAACAGGCTCTAAAGCTTGCCTTTCTAGGCTCAATTCTTTCCCGTCCCAAGCAAATTTATCATTAAAATTCCACGCCAGATTAAATAAAGGCATCGAATTTCGTGATCCAGGTAGCCCATCTACACCAAGACTAAATCTTAAACTGTCCGTAAATGAATTTCTAGGATTATGGCATGAAGCACAAGATTGTGTGTTGTCTTTTGAAAGTTTTTTATCAAAAAATAACTTTTTCCCCAAGGCAATACCTTCCTCAGTTAAAGGATTATTTGTTGGGATTAAAGGGGCTATTAATTTTTGTTGAAAAAGTTCAGGAACCTCAAGCGAATAAGGTATGGGTGTATATTCTTCTTCTATAGTATTGTCTTTGTTTGAACAAGAAACAAATAAGATTGAAAACAGAAGTAGAAGCAGAAAATATTTTTTCATTTTTATTGAGTAATGGAAACTAAATCAAATACAGATGAACCGTTTTGATTCATTAATAGTTGTGCATCATAATTTCCCATTAAATTTGTATCGAATTCGTCTAAATCCCACATATTTGGGTTTTTGAACCATTCAGAAATATCCATTTTCATATTGATATTTGTGTTGCTACCAATAGTTAATCCTCCAATATTTACAGAAAAAGATGTCTCCACAGTTTCATTAGGGTTAGACGCATCAAAAGCATTAATAACATGATAATTATAAGCAGCTTCTTGATTATTATTATCAATATACATTCCATCTAGCTGCATAAAATGATATCCACCACCTAATAGCCCAGGAACATTAAAAAGAGCCGAGTTTAGGTCAGGGTATGCTCCGTCAATATTTAAATTATTACTAAAACCAAATCTAAAAGACGCAGACACATAATCTCCTGGTAAAATAGATTCAGAGGTTGTAAAAGATAAGCCAGCTTCATAGGTTAAATCAACTAAGTTATAATCATTAAGTACAGTTGGTTCGCCACTCTCATGAATTAGTGTTATTTCTGAAATTACATATCTAAGTCTATTTATACTTAGAGTCTGTTCATTTTCATTTGTAAATTTTAGTTCATCAAAGTCCGAGCTTGATATTTCATCTTCACCCCAAGAATGAGCAAAATTTAAGGTGATAGCAACTGGAGACAGACTAATATCTCTGTCTTGACTACAGCTGTTTAAACCAAAAAAAAGACAGATAATTATAATTTTTTTCATGACTATAGTTAATTTATTTGTACAATTAATAGGTCAGTAAACCCTTTATTATCAATAATATCTCCATTTGAGCTATTCGTTTCACCCACTGCAACAATAGTTCCATTATTAATTTGAACAGCATCGTATGAGAAATCTATTTCAGAACCACCAATTGTTGTTTCCCATAATAATTGTCCAGAGTTATCAAGTCTTAGAACCCAAGCATCATTTTGTCCTTGGTTTTTTGAAACATCTCCATTAGAACTTCTAGAACTTCCCGCAATTATAAATTCATTGTTAAAAGTTGTGCTTATAGATCTTGCAACATCAAAATTAGATCCTCCAATAGAAGTACTCCATAAAAGCTCTCCATTATTAGAAACCTTAATGGCCCAAAGATCTGCAGCGCCGTTATTAAAAGTTACATCTTGGTCATTGCTACGAGTATCTCCCACAACAATATGATTTCCATTTCCATCAGAAATTATATCTCTTGCCTCATCTATTTCAGAACCCCCAAATGATTTTTCCCAAACAATATCTCCATTTAAATTAGACTTGACAATCCAAAAATCATAGGATCCTTTGTTATTTGAAATATCTACATCATTACTGTCTGATCCTCCAACACTAATGAAACCATTGTTAAGAGTTTCTTTAATTCCTGTTGGACTATCTGTAAATGTTCCACCATAAAAGCGTGACCAAACAATATCTCCTATTGGCGTTATTTTAATAGACCAATAATCTCCTCCGGCATGTCTGTTGTATAATCTGCCTTGATTTCCTTCCCCTCCAGATGCAGTAACATCTAAGACACCTGAGAGCATCAAATGATTGTCTGATGTTTCTATGACAGATACTCCTTCATCTAATCCCGCATAACCAAAAGATTTTTGCCAAGACAACACCCCAGACGCAGTAATTTTTACTAGCCAAAAGTCTCTATTACCATTATTGGATGAAACATCACCGTCCGCGCTGTCTGAATACCCAAGTAAAGCATATCCACCATCAGAGGTTTCAATAATACTACTTCCTCTATCATCTCCAGAGCCACCATAGGTTTTATTCCATTCTAACTGAGCTTCAGAATCAAATTTGAGCATCCAAAAATCATAATCTTCAGTTGCTTTGTCTGTGACATCTCCATCTATACTTTGTGTGTAGCCGAGAACAGCAAACCCTCCATCTAATGTTGAAACAACAGATTTTGCTACATCATTTTTTGAACCACCAAAATTTTTAGCTAGTTTAAGGATTCCATCAGAGGGATTCGTTCCTGAATGAAATGCTAAATTTGATTCTGTACATTCAGAAAAAATTATAAAAAGTAGAAAAAGCAGGTGTTTTTTCATAGATCTATTCACTTTTTCTTACAATGTAAAATCCAGTATTGATATCACTTATAATAATATTACCACTTTCAAAATAAGGGTATACATTCCACACCCCATTAAAAGAAGCATTGTCATTTGAAGGATAGGTGTCAAAATATCCAGTTTCCGTCATAGTCTGATTGTTAATATTCGCAATATCAATTACTCTAATTCCGGCTGAGTAATTGGCAAGGTAATAGTCATTCTCTTTTACATAGCCGTTGTGGTCAATTGCAGAAGTAGGTCCGTAATAATTTAGATGAACTGAGGGATTATCCAAATCAGTAAAATCAAAAACAATATTTCTTGTATTTCCTCCAAAGTTTCGTTCATCTAATTCATCACCAAGGATAAAATAGTTTTGATCTTCTGTAAACCAACCCTGGTGAGTATATCCAATGTTAGGGTAGTCTGTTTTTGCAATTTGTGTAGGGTTCATTTTATCGGTTACATCAACAATTACAACTTCATTTTCATTGCTACCAATTAAAATTTCTTTTCCTGTGTAATCATTGTCTGGTCCATTATAGGTAACAACTTGTGCATCATGAGAATAAGCGTCTTCCCCATATCCACCAGCAGCTACCGGGGTTAATGGATTAGATATATCTATAAAATGAGGCCCACCACTATAGGTATTTGTACCAACAGCATAAGCATATCCTTGAGCCTTATTGATAACGATGTTATGTGCATTACCAAAACCATCATAATGTGCATCTGATATAAAAGTTTCGGGAGCTTGGTTGGCAGAAATATTCCTTAATTTTGTAAGATCAAAAATTTGCATTCCATGGCCTGAAGCCTCACTCACAATAAAAGCATAGTTTCCATAAGTTTTGATATCTCTCCATGAACTATTAATTGTATGTGTTGGTAAAAACCCAACAATTCTAGGGAATTCTAGGTCAGAAATATCAATAAAAGATGTTCCATTATTAAGACCCATTAGAGCATATTCTTTTCCTGAGGTTGGGTCTGTCCATCCCCAACAATCATTTCCTGAATCACCGCCAAGAGTAGTTAAATCTAAATGAGCAATTAAATCATAATTGTTACAAGGATACTCTCCTGCAAATCCATTTTCACAAAAATTAAGAACAAATTGAGTGGTTTCGTCTACATCAATAATTGAAAAAGAGACTCCTTGAATTTCACTTATATTCCCTTCTAAATCAATAACAATAACCTCAAAATTATAGCTAGATTTTACTTCAAAATCAGGATTAGCATTTAAGCTAACAGTATTATTATTTAGCGTTAATAAATCAGCATCCTCGCCACCAATAAAAAAAACAGCTACTTCAACATTTAATGGAGCCTCAATTTTATACACTGTTTGTCCAGCACCACTGTTTTCAATTAAATCAATTCCAGTATATCCAGAAACTATTTCTGGAGGTGTGTATTGAAGAGAAATCGATTTGTTACAGGAGTAAATGAACAGTAAAATACACGTTAGTGTAATAGATTTTTTCATCAGGAGAAGAGATTAATATTATTTGGAGTTTTTACTTGTAATCCATTATCATAATAGTAAACAAATATAAATGATTTAAAGAACAAATAGTAGCATTGTGAGAATAGCAGCTAAGATGTGGCGATTATTTTTAAGATGTGTATATATTTGCAACATGTTAGAAGATAAAAATCAATCAAGAACATCATTGGAGCAACTAGGAGAATTTGGCTTAATTAATCATATTACAAAACATTTTAAAGCCTCTAATAAATCAACAGTGAAAGCAGTTGGAGATGATGCAGCTGTTTTAGAAAAGACAGATAAACAGACAATAATTACTACTGATTTATTGGTCGAAGGAGTTCATTTTGATTTGAGCTATGTCCCACTAAAACACTTGGGATATAAATCTGTTGTAGTAAACCTTTCTGACGTCTATGCAATGAATGCACAAGCAGAACAAATTACGGTTTCAATAGCAGTTTCCAATCGTTTTCCACTTGAAGCAATTGAAGAATTATATGCTGGAATTCAATTGGCGTGTGAAACATACCATATTGATTTAATAGGAGGAGATACCACTTCATCTACAAAAGGAATGCTCATATCTATTACTGCTATTGGCAAAGCAGATAAAGAAGAGATTATTTATAGAAATGGAGCAAAAGAAACAGATTTAATTGTAGTTACTGGTGATTTGGGGGCCGCTTATCTTGGGTTACAAGTTTTAGAGAGAGAAAAACAAGTATTTAAGGTAAACCCTAATAATCAGCCAGATTTAGATAACTATACCTATTTGATTGAGCGTCAATTAAAACCAGAAGCAAGAAAAGATATTTCATCTCTTCTGAAAGATATGGATGTTCAACCTACAGCCATGATTGATATTTCTGACGGGCTTTCCTCTGAAATCATGCATATTTGTTCACAAAGCAATGTAGGATGTAAAATTTATGAAGATAAAATACCTTTAGACCCTCAGGTAATTTCAACTTGTGAAGAGTTTGATATTGATAGTACCATGGTAGCCTTAAGCGGAGGAGAAGATTATGAGCTATTATTTACGGTTTCAATTGCAGATTTTGAAAAGATAAAAGGAAATCCTAACTTGTCTATTGTTGGTCATATTAACAATAAGGCAGCGGGGTTAAATTTAGTAACAAGAGCTGGTCAAGAGTTGGAGCTGAAAGCACAGGGATGGAACGCTCTTGAAAATAAATAAGAGTAAACTTAGTAAGAAAGGGACCGTCTAATAAATGTATTCAAGACTTTAATTAATTTGTCTGAATTTTCAATATGACTCATGTGGCCTCCAGACAAAATAACTGTCTTGGACTGTGTTTCTTCGGCTTCTTTTATCCCTTTATTTACAAGTAATACAGGGTCTTTTTCTCCGAGAATAAACAATTTTTTAAAATGATTATTTTTTAAAACAGACAACCTGTTTGGTCGTATTTTCATTCCTTCTTGACAAGCACTATATCCATGTAAAGATGTTTGTAAAGCTTCGGATAAGGCAAGCTGTATCTCGGGATTAAAGACCTCTTTACTCTTCTCACTAAACAAATTAATAAAAGACATTCTTACAATATTAGACAAATTAATCTGTGCCATTTTATTAGCTCTTTCTCTTAACTTTTTTCTCGAAGTATCATCAGAGGTTGATGTAGAATTTAATAAACACAATCCTCTAATCATTTCGGGGTTCTTTTCTGATAACGCTAAGGAAACATAACCACCCATAGAATGACCAATAAGTGTAATTTTTCGTATTCGTAACGATTTTAAAACTGCAGCAACCGCTTCGGCCATTAACTCCATAGGGTGAATATAGCCAAGACATTCTGTATGCCCATGACCCAATAAATCTATTGCTAGCACTCTTTTGTTTCTGGAAATTACAGGAATAATTTCTTTCCACATGTGCTTATTTTCTAAAAAACCATGTAATAAAACCACTACGGCTCCTTTTCCAGAGTCTGTATATGAAATTTTAGTATTTTTAAATAACAGCCATTTTTCCATAGTACAAAAATATGTATCTTTCCTTCTTATCATAGAATTTATTTCATGTTTTCATCGCCCTTCACATCACTCAGTAAAAATCAAGAACTAAGATTAACATTGGCTCTTTTATTTGTGGTAATGATGTGCACTATAGGACTCCAATATTTAGATCAATTTTTAATAAATGACACATGTACTGGTGGAATAATCTCTTTCGAATTGGCAAGAGATTTAGAAACTGCAGGATCGTATTTAAATTCATGGGGAGAAAAAGGGAAAATAGCAGTGTCATTAGGTTTAGGAATTGATTTTTTATTTCCAATTGCATATGCAACATTTCTTTCAATTTTAATACACAAATTGAATTTTGCTCTTTGGTTTAAAAAGTGCTTTTTTAAGGTAGGTAATTTATTGATTTGGTGTTTGTTTTTAGCAGCGGTGTTTGATTATGTAGAAAATATTGCATTAATCAATCTAGTTTTAGGAGATATGAAGCAGTTTTGGGTTTCTATTTCTTACTATTTTGCTTTAAGTAAGTTTTGTATCATTTTTGCCTCTTTTGTGTATATTTTCATCAATTTTTGTCTTTTTTTGATAAAAAAACAGCTAAAATGATCAAAAAACGTGAAATATGGATTACCGGTTTTGCAATTTTTGCACTCTTTTTTGGAGCAGGAAACCTTATTCTTCCACCTTTTTTGGGAATGAATTCCGGAGGCGAATGGTTGTTTGTTTTTTCTGGGTTTATTCTTACAGCTGTTTTTATTCCAATCTTAGGTGTTTTTGCTCATGCAAATGTTCAAGGAAATATCTACGATTTAGGGAAAAAAGCATCTCCAACATTTAGTTCAATGTATTGTTTTGTGATGTATTTAATAGCAATTACAATTCCAGCTCCTAGAACTGCTTCAGTTGCCCATGAGATGGCTATTCAACCTTTTTTTGGCTCTAGCTCATTGCTTACAAGTAGTATTTATTTTCTATTGATTTTTGTTTTTGTAATGAACCGCTCAAGGTTATTGAGTTTAATTGGAAAGTTTTTAACCCCAATTATTGTTGTCATACTGGTGGCTATCATACTATTTTCCATAACAAGTAATCCAGAAACAATGAGATTAAATGTATATGAGGTGCCTTTTGTAAGTGGAATATTGGAAGGGTATCAAACATTTGATGCTATTGGGGGTGTTTTGATAGGTGCAGTTATAGTTATTTCATTGGGAAATAGGGGAGTAAAATCATATGATGACAAAAAAAGCCTTATTACTAAAGCTGGTTTGATTGCAGGATCTGGGTTAATTCTAGTCTATGGAGGGTTAATTTTTAGTGGAGCTACATTAAGTACTCTTTTACCTGTAAGTGGAACAAGAACAGAAGTTCTAAAAAGTTTAAGTTCGCAAACACTTGGTGCAATTGGAACTTCTTTTTTAAGTGTTTTAGTTGCATTGGCTTGTTTTACAACTGCCGTTGGTATTGTTACAGGAACTTCCGATTATGTTAAAGAAATGTTTAAAAATTCACAAAAAGCATATGTTATAACCGCTTTTATAAGTTGTGTGTTAGGTATTCTTATTGGTCATTTTCAAGTAAGTTTCATTATCAAAGCAGCCATTCCTGCATTAATGTTTATTTATCCAATAACTATTGTGTTGATTTTACTGAATGTAGTTCCAAAGCGATTAACTTCTTCTCTTGTGTTCAAGGGAGTAGTAATAACAACATTAGTCTTTAGTATTCCAGATTTTTTAGGATCACTAAATCTAGGTCATTTATTAGATCCCATTACTCAATGGATACCTTTTTCAACCCAAAGTTTAGGATGGGTTTTTCCAGCATTTATAGTTTTCATTTTTTTAAATGTTTACAGTCAAAGAATTAAAACGAGTAATTCATAAGCCTTTTAATCCTAGAAAATAAAAGTATATTTGCATTAAACACTATGCTAAATCACTATACTTATTTAAATGAAAACACCTCAAAGTGGGTAAGCTTTGTTCATGGTGCAGGAGGGAGCAGCTCTATTTGGTTTAGGCAAATAAGAGCATTTAGAAAGGAATTTAATGTTTTAGTTTTGGATTTAAGAGGTCATGGAAACAGCAAGCCTACCATTAAAGACACCTTTAACAATGAGTATACTTTTAATGCAATAACTCAAGATATACTTGAGGTATTAGCACATTTGAAGATTAAAAAATCCCATTTTATAGGAATCTCTTTAGGGACAATTCTTATTAGAAATTTAGCAGAAAAAAGACCAGATTTAGTAGAAAGTATGGTTCTTGGAGGTGCTATTTTAAAATTAAACTTTCGTTCTCAAGTTTTAATGCGTGTTGGAAACTTTTTTAAGTCTGTAGTTCCTTACATGATGTTATATAAATTGTTTGCTTTCATTATCATGCCAAAGAAAAACCATAAAGAGTCTAGAATCCTTTTTGTTAATGAAGCAAAGAAATTATATCAAAAAGAATTTATTAGATGGTTTAAGCTCACCGCAGAAATTAACCCTCTACTACGATTTTTTAGAGCAAAAGACATAAAAATCCCTACCTTATATGTTATGGGAGATCAAGATCATTTGTTTTTACCCTCCATTAAAAGAGTTGTTAAAGAACATATAGAATCAACTTTATACGTGGTAAAAAATTGTGGACATGTTGTGAACGTTGAACAACCAGACGATTTTAATACAAAAACAATAGGTTTTTTGAATAGTTTACCTACTTAAAAGTTAGAAATTAGAGTTGGTTCATTAACGCCTCAATTTCATCTGCTTCAATAGGTATATTACCCATTAAGTTTAAGGGTTCTCCAGATTTTTGAACGACTACATCATCTTCTAGACGAATTCCAAAACCTTCTTTAGGAATATATATACCCGGCTCTACTGTAAAAACCATATTTTCCTCTATTGGCAAATGTAATAAGCCATAATCGTGAGTATCTAACCCTATATGGTGAGACGTACCATGCATAAAATATTTTTTATAAGCGGGCCAATTTTTATCTTCATTTTGAACATCAGCTTTATCTAACAAACCCAATCCTAATAACTCTGAAGTCATCAGTTTTCCAACCTCTACGTGATACTGCTCCCAATAAGTTCCAGGAACCAATAGTTTAGTAGCTTCTTTTTTAACGGTATTTACTGCATTATAAACTGCTTTTTGTCTGTCTGTAAATTTTCCAGAAACAGGGACGGTTCTTGTTAAATCACTTTTATAGTTTGCGTATTCTGCAGCAACATCTAATAGTATTAAATCACCAGCTTTACATTGTTGGTTGTTTTCTATATAATGTAATACATTGGCGTTATTACCAGAAGCAATAATTGGAGTATAGGCAAATCCTTTAGATCGGTTTTTAATAAATTCATGTACCAATTCTGCTTCAATTTCGTATTCCCATACATTTGGTTTTATAAAATTTAAAATTCTGCGAAATCCTTTTTCAGTAATATCGCAAGCCTGCTGCATTAAATCTAATTCAATAGGGTCTTTTATAGCTCGTAATTCTTGTAAAATAGGATTGCTTTTTGCCACAGAATGCGCAGGATATTTAGCTAACAACCATTTTGTAAAACGGTCTTCTCTTGTTTCTGTTTCTACATTGGCTCTGTAGTGCTCATTGGTATTTATATAAAAAGTATCGCATTGAGTAGAGAGTTCAAAAAGTATTTTTTCTAGATCATGTAACCAATAAACAGTTCGAACTCCTGATGTTTTAAATGCAGCTTCTTTAGTTAGTTTTTCTCCTTCCCAAACCGCAATATGCTCACTTGTTTCTTTTAAAAATAGAATTTCACGGTGTTTTTCTTTCGGGCAATCTGGAAATAAAACCAATACACTTTCTTCTTGATCTACTCCGCTTAAGTAGAAAATATCTCGGTGCTGATCAAAAGGCATTGTACTATCTGCACTAATAGGATAAATATCATTAGAGTTGAAAACAGCAAGACTATTGGGTTTCATTTTAGCCGAAAAGTTTCTTCTATTACTGATGAAAAGGCTAGAATCTATTGGGTGGTATTTCATTGTATGCTAATTTGATTCACAAATGTAGCTAAAATAAAGTTTTTTTATCTACGTCTATTTTTTGATCCTCTATGATTTCTATTATCAGAGTTTACAGATTTTGATCCTCTTTGAAAATGCTTTTTACGATGAGGTTTTTTAGAAGATGATTTTTTGAAAGCGCCTTTGCTTTGGGAGGCAGCTCTTTTTGGAGGAGCATTATCTGTTGGCTCAAATCCTTCAATAATTTCATCAGCTAATTTAGTTCCTAGTAGCTTTTCAATTTCTTTAAGGTATTCTGTTTCTTCACTACAAACTAATGAAATAGCTTCGCCACTAGCACCAGCTCTTCCAGTTCTACCAATTCTGTGAACATAATCCTCGGGTACATTTGGCAATTCATAATTGACAACATGAGGCAATAAAGGGATGTCTAGCCCACGAGCTGCAATATCAGTGGCAACAAGAATTCTAATATCATTAGATTTAAAATTTGACAAGGCCTTTGTTCTAGCCCCCTGACTTTTATTTCCATGAATTGCTGCGGCAGAAATTCCCGATTGTAGTAATTTTTTTGTTAGTTTATTTGCCCCGTGTTTGGTTCTCATAAAAACCAACACCTGATTCCAGTTTCCTTTTTTTATAAGATTGGTAATAATAGTTGTTTTCTCTTTTTTATTAACCCGATACACTTTCTGATTTACCATTTCGGCAGTTGAGTTTTCAGGTTCAGCTTCAACCATTACTGGGTTTTTCAATATGGTGTGAGCAAGTTGCTTGATTTCCTTAGAAAAGGTAGCTGAGAATAGTAGATTTTGCCTTTTTGACGGCATGTAACTAATAATCTTGTTAATATCTCTCACAAAACCCATATCTAACATTCTATCTGCTTCATCTAAAATGAAGACGTCTATGCGTTTAAAAGAAACGACTTTTTGATTATGTAAATCTAACAGCCTTCCTGGTGTTGCTACCAAAACATCAACACCTCGTTTTAATGTGGCTATTTGAGAAGCTGCTTTTACCCCGCCAAAAACTACCGCAGATCTTATATTTAAATAGGAACTATATTCTTTAACATTATCATACACCTGAGCAGCTAATTCTCTTGTTGGGGTTAAAACTAATGCTCTAATTGGTCTATATTTTGGATGTTTTGTCTCTGACAAGTATTGTATCACAGGCAGTGTAAAACCAGCTGTTTTCCCAGTACCTGTTTGGGCAGAAGCAAGCACGTCTTTCCCCGCTAATATGTGAGGAATTGCTTTTTCTTGTATGGGTGAAGGGGTTGTGTATCCTTTTTCTTTAACAGCTCTTAAAAGAGCATCTTTCAATCCTAAATCTTTAAACGACATCGATAAATTTTAAGAAAAAACAACATTGTTTTCTCTGTACATTGATGCAAATGTACACCGATTAATTCTAAGCATTATTTTAGCACTTTCTGTCATTAGTTAGAATATTTTATGTATTCTAAAAAGGCACACATTAAATTATTCGTTATTTTTGAAAAAGTCTATTCTTTACAATTAAAAACCCATGTATTATGAAATCTATTATTAGAGTTTTTTTTCTACTAATTACCATATGTGCTTCAGCTCAACAATCTGCTACAGATTCACAAGTTGTAAAAAAATCTCTTCAAGAAAAGCAGACTCTTGAAAACACATCAATTATTAAAAATGTTTCTTTTAGTAATATTGGGCCAACAATTATGAGTGGTCGAGTTGCAGATATTGATGTAAACCCAAATGATCCAACAGAGTTTTATGTAGGGTATGCATCAGGTGGGTTGTGGTATACGAAAAATAACGGAACTTCTTTTAAGCCAGTCTTAGATAATAGTTCTACCCAAAATATTGGAGATATCGCTGTAGACTGGAATAAGGGAACTATTTGGGTTGGAACAGGTGAAAAAAACTCTTCACGCTCATCCTATGCAGGAATAGGAATTTTAAAATCTGACAACCAAGGGTTAACATGGGAGCACGTTGGGTTGCTAGATTCTCATCATGTGAGTAGAATTATAATAAATGCAAATAATCCTGAAGAAGTAGTTGTAGGGGTGATAGGGCATTTGTACTCACCAAACGAAGAGAGAGGGGTTTTTAAAACAATTGACGGTGGAAAAACATGGAGAAAAACATTATTTATTGATAGTAGCACTGGAATTATTGATGTAGTAGTTGCTCCAGAAAATCCGAATGTAATGTATGCTGCTTCGTGGGAAAGAGAACGTAAAGCTTGGAATTTTGATGGAGACGGTAATAATTCTGCAATTTATAAAAGTACAGACGCAGGAGATACTTGGAAAAATATTTCTGTTAATAATGGGTTTAGAAATGGGAATGGTGTAGGAAGAATTGGGCTTTCGATTTATGATGAAAATACCGTATATGCTATTCATGACAGTCAGTTTAGAAGAAAGTCTGAAAAGAAGGAAAAAAAATCTTTAAATGGGTTAAAAAAAGAAGATTTTAAGAAGATGTCTACAGAAGAGTTCTTAGCATTAACAGACAAAAACTTAAATAATTACCTGAGAGCAAATCGTTTTCAAAAAAAATATACCGCTAAGACGGTCAAAAATATGGTTTCTAAAGGGACTGTAAAACCAATCGACTTAGCTAAGTTCTTGGAGGACGCAAACTCTATGTTATTTGATACTCCAGTTGAAGGGGCTGAGGTTTTTATAACAACAAACGGAGGAAAGAAATGGAGTAAAACTCATAAAAGCCATATTGATGGATTGTATTATTCTTATGGTTATTATTTCGGGGAAATTCGCGTAGATCCTCAAGATAAAAATACGATATACGTTTTAGGAGTTCCTATTTTAAGATCTAAAGATGGAGGAAAAACGTTTACTTCCATAGGAAAAGAAAATGTTCACTCAGATCATCAAGCACTTTGGATAAACCCAAGAAGAAAGGGTCATCTAGTTGAAGGGAATGACGGAGGATTAAATATTTCTTACGATGATGGTGCACATTGGATAAAATTAAACTCTCCATCTGTAGGGCAGTTTTATGCTATTTATGCAGACAATCAAAATCCATACAATGTTTATGGCGGTTTACAAGACAATGGGGTCTGGACAGCATCTCACAATGCTAAAATGAACAACAGGTGGCTTCAAACAGGTCATAATCCATATACATCGATTATGGGGGGTGACGGCATGCAAGTTCAAGTAGATGACAGAAATCCTTCGATTGTGTATACAGGATCTCAATTTGGAAATTATTTTAGATTGGATAGAGACAATGGAGAAAGAACCTATATTCAACCAAAACATACGTTAGGTGAAGCGCCTTATAGGTTTAATTGGCAAACTCCAATTCTTTTATCAAAACACAATCAAGATATTTTATATTTAGGAAGTAATAAATTACACAGAAGTTTAGACAAAGGTGACACTTGGGAAGCTATTTCCATTGATTTAACTACAGGAGGAAAAAAAGGGAATGTTGCTTATGGAACATTAACTACCATATCTGAATCTCCATTTCAATTTGGGTTATTATATACGGGCTCAGATGATGGCTACGTTCATGTGTCTAAAAACGGTGGAGGCTCATGGGAGCGTATTTCAAACTCCTTTCCAAAAGACTTGTGGGTAAGTAGAGTTATTGCTTCACAGCATAAAAAAGAACGAGTATATGTGACATTAAATGGGTATAGATCTGATGATTTTACGGTGTATGTATATAGGTCTGATGACTATGGGAAAACTTGGGAGAATATTTCTAACAATATTCCAGCATCACCTGTAAACGTAATTCGTGAAGATTCTGAAAACCCAAATTTATTATACGTTGGAACAGATAATGGAGCTTATGCTTCTTTTAATCAAGGTAAAGACTGGTCTTCTTTTCAAAAAGGTTTACCTAGTGTAGCCATTCATGATTTAGTTATTCAGCCTTCAGCTAAGCATTTAATTTTAGGAACACATGGAAGGAGTTTATATAAAGCATCTATAGCTCCACTTCAATTAATGATTTCAGAAGTTATAGCAAAAGAAGCACATATTTTCCCAATTTCAACTATTAAAAAAAGAAGTACATGGGGGAATTCATGGGGGAGATGGTCATCACCATTTATTCCAAAAAGTTCAATTCAATATTATTTAGATAGTTCAAGAAAAGTAACAATAAATATATTTAAAGATGAACTACTTGTTGCTTCAATAGTTAAAGATTCAGATCAAGGATTTAATGAGGCTATTTATGATCTTTCTTTTTCCGAAAAAGGCCGAAAAGCGTATTTGAAAAAGTTTAACAAACAGTCATTAAAGGCTGCTAAAAATGGCACATATTTCTTGCCAAAAGGAGTTTATACCGTAAAAATAGCATCGTCTACTGAAGTTTTTGAAATACAGTAGACGACTACGTTATTTTCTTATTTAAAATTTACAGGCCATATCCTTGTGAATTCCATTGTGTAAGTTCCTGTTTTTTATCATACTTCTCAGAAGTATAGTAATGTTTTTTAAACTTGATATTTAAATTAAAGCCTGGGTGTTTTGAGGTCGATAAACAAACCTAGCCCTTGACTAAAATAAGGGAGGCAAGGTTCTTATAGAGTTAATTATAATCATTCTAAATACTTGCTAAAATACTTTTTGTGGTTTGGTCAGAAAACGATTGCGTTGTACCTTTGCAGTCATAATAAAATGAACTATATAATGAGTGGAATTTTAAGTTCTTCAATAGGTAGAAAGTTTGCCATGGCAATTTCAGCAATCTTTCTAATGATTTTTCTTTTACAACACTTTGCTATTAATATTCTTTCTGTATTTAGTCCAGATACTTTTAATGAAGTTTCTCACTTTATGGGTACCTTTTGGGTAATACAATATGCATTACAACCGGTATTAATTTTTGGTGTTGTTTTTCATTTTGTGATGGGTTTTGTGTTGGAAATAAAAAACACCAAAGCACGTCAAATTAAATATGCAGTAAATAATGGAGGGGCAAATTCTTCCTGGATGAGTAGAAATATGATTTGGAGCGGATTAGCAATTCTAGCATTTGTAGTGCTCCACTTTATAGATTTTTGGATTCCAGAAATTAATATAAAATACATACAAGGAGACATGAGTGGGATGCATAATGGTGAGTTTAGATATTTTCATGAGTTAGTTGAAAAATTTCATAGCCCACTTCGTGTTGGTGCATACTGTTTAGCATTTGTGTTTTTAGCACTCCATTTGTTACACGGCTTTGAGTCAGCATTTCAATCTGTAGGTGCAAATAATAAATACACAAAAGGATTGAAAAACTTTTCAAAAATATACGCTATCGGGATTCCTGCAGGCTTTATTTTTATTGCATTGTTTCATCATTTAAATCAGGTTTTATAAGATGGCATTAGATTCAAAAATACCTCAAGGACCACTTGCAGACAAGTGGACAAAACATAAAAACGACATTAACTTAGTTAATCCAGCAAATAAACGATTAATAGATGTTATAGTTGTTGGAACTGGCTTAGCTGGAGGTTCTGCAGCAGCAACTTTAGCTGAATTAGGATATAATGTTAAAGCATTTTGTTTTCAAGATTCTCCAAGGAGAGCACATTCTATTGCAGCACAAGGAGGAATAAATGCAGCAAAAAATTACCAGGGAGATGGAGACTCAACCTACAGATTGTTTTATGATACGGTTAAAGGAGGAGATTATCGTTCTCGTGAAGCCAACGTATATCGTTTAGCAGAGGTTTCTGCAAATATTATAGATCAGTGTGTAGCACAAGGAGTTCCTTTTGCTCGTGATTATGGAGGATTATTAGACAACAGATCATTTGGAGGTGTATTGGTTTCAAGAACATTTTATGCAAAAGGTCAAACAGGGCAACAATTATTGTTAGGAGCTTATTCTGCGATGAATCGTCAAATTGGTCGTGGAAAAATAAAAATGTACAACAGGCATGAAATGCTAGATGTTGTGATTGTAGACGGAAAAGCTAGAGGAATTATAGCCCGTAATTTAGTAACAGGTGAAATAGAAAGACACTCAGCGCATGCAGTAGTTTTAGGTACAGGAGGGTATGGAAACGTATTCTTTTTGTCCACAAATGCTATGGGATCTAATGTAACAGCAGCTTGGAGAGCTCATAAAAGAGGAGCTTATTTTGCAAATCCTTGTTACACACAAATTCACCCAACTTGTATTCCTGTTTCAGGAGATCATCAATCTAAGTTAACATTGATGTCAGAATCGTTAAGAAACGATGGTAGAATATGGGTGCCAAAACATAAAAAAGATGTTGAGGCTATTAGATCCGGTAAATTAAAGCCGACCCAGTTAGCTGAAGAAGATAGAGATTATTACTTAGAAAGAAGATACCCTGCTTTTGGTAATTTGGTTCCTCGTGATGTTGCCTCAAGAGCGGCTAAAGAACGTTGCGATGCTGGTTTTGGAGTGAATGCTACAGGTGAAGCAGTATATTTAGATTTTGCGGCAGCTATTATTAGGTATGGAAAAGAAAAGGCGCACGTAAAAGGATTGAATGAAAATGATGATTCCTTAGTAAAAGAACTTGGAAAAGAAGTTGTGAAAGCCAAGTATGGAAACTTATTTCAGATGTATGAAAAAATTGTAGATGAGAATCCATACGAAACACCTATGATGATTTTCCCAGCGGTACATTATACCATGGGTGGTATCTGGGTAGATTACAATTTACAAACTACCATTCCGGGATTGTACGCAATTGGAGAAGCAAATTTTTCTGATCACGGATCAAATAGGCTGGGCGCGTCTGCATTAATGCAAGGATTAGCTGATGGTTATTTTGTGCTGCCTTACACTATAGGGGACTATTTATCTGAAGATATTAGAACAGGAGCTATTTCTACTGATTCACCAGAGTTTGAAGAAGCAGAGAAAAATGCTGTAGAAAATATTAATCACTTAATTAATAACAAAGGGACTAAGTCTGTAGATTCTTTTCATAGAAGACTTGGAAAAATTATGTGGAATAAGTGTGGGATGTCTCGTAATGAAAAAGAATTAAAAGAAGCTATTGAGGAGATTTCTGCTTTACGTAAAGAGTTTTATAAAGATGTTTTAGTGCCGGGAACAGCAGATGAGTTTAATGAACAATTAGCAAAAGCCGGGCGTGTAGCAGACTTCTTAGAATTAGGTGAATTATTTGCAAAAGACGCTTTATTAAGAGAAGAATCTGCAGGAGGTCATTTTAGAGAAGAACACCAAACTCCAGAAGGAGAGGCAAAAAGACGAAAAGAATTTCAATTTGTTTCTGCATGGGAATATAAAGGAGAGCCAAAAGATGCATTATTGCATAAAGAAGCATTGGTTTATGAGAATATTGAAGTGAAAGAAAGATCATATAAATAATTTAGGAGACATGAACTTAACGTTAAAAATTTGGCGTCAAAAAAACGCAAACGACAAAGGAAAGATGGTAGATTATCAGATTTCTGATGTGTCTCCAGATATGTCTTTCTTGGAGATGTTAGATGTGTTAAACAATCAATTAATAGAGAAAGGAGATTCTCCTGTTGCTTTTGATCATGATTGTAGAGAAGGAATTTGTGGAATGTGTTCTTTGTATATTAATGGTGAAGCTCATGGTCCAGACAGAAGAGTAACTACTTGTCAATTACACATGAGAATGTTTAAAGACGGTGATACTATTCATATAGAACCTTTTAGGGCTAAAGCATTTCCTATAATTAAAGACTTAGTTGTAGATAGAAGTGCTTTTGACAGAGTGCAGCATGCAGGTGGTTTTATTTCTGTAAATACTTCAGGGAATACACAAGATGCAAATTCAATTCCAATATCTAAACATGCAGCAGACAAAGCCATGGATGCAGCAACTTGTATTGGATGTGGTGCTTGTGTAGCATCATGTAAAAATTCTAGTGCTATGTTGTTTGTATCTGCAAAGGTTTCACAATACGCTTTGTTGCCTCAGGGACAAGTTGAAGCTACAGATCGAGTTTTAAACATGGTGCAGCAAATGGATGATGAAGGTTTTGGTAATTGTACGAATACAGGTGCCTGTGAAGTAGAATGCCCAAAAGGAATTTCTTTAGAAAATATTGCACGTATGAATCGTGAATATTTATCTGCAAGTTTCAAAGGATAAACAATTAAATATAAATTAAAAACCTTCAACATTGTTGAAGGTTTTTCTTTTTAGAAGAAGAGTCGTACTTATTTTCTGCCAAAGTCAGCAGGAATTTCACCCCAAGCTTTGGTTTCCCATTTTAAAATTGGATTACTGAATGAATTTTCTTTCAACCACTTTTCAGCACGATGAATTAGTGTTAAAAGGTCACTATTAGATACGTCAAAAGTAATATTAGTTCTACAGGTTTTCTTTTTAATCCAAGACATTGCAATTTTAGAATCTGAATATATAGGTAAACTATGTAAGCCTTTCTTTTTTAGTAATGAAATTCCGTGAACCAAGGCAAGAAATTCCCCAATATTATTAGTGCCATTTTTAAAAGGACCCATCTTAAAAACCTCTTGTTTGTTGTGATGTAAAACCCCTCGATATTCCATCTTTCCTGGGTTTCCGCTACAAGCGGCATCAACAGTTAAGCTGTTTTTTATAGGCACACCAAAACGTGCTTTGTCAGCATCAGACAAGGCTATTTTTTTAGAATTATTACCTTGATAATCTGAGTATTTTTTTTTGATTGCTATGTTGGCTTCAGCTTTACTTCCAAAAGATTTGTATTTAGCCCCCTCAACTCCTTGAACTAGTTTTTTAACTTTGTCCCATGAAGAGAATACACCAGTTTCCTTTCCTTTCCATATGACGTAGTATTTTTTAGCTCCCATTTTTTAAGATGGTTTTTTCAATAGTTTTTGGAAAGTATTCATATTCTAAATCATGAATTTTTTGAGCTATATCTTTTGTAGAGTCAGTTATTTTTAATGTTGTTTTTGCTTGGAAAATAATGGCACCTTCATCATAACGCTCATTAACAAAATGAATTGTAATCCCCGTTTCTTTATCACAGTTGTTTTTTACAGCCTCATGAACACGCATGCCATACATGCCTTTACCACCATATTTAGGTAATAGGGCGGGATGAATATTGATAATTTTGTTTGGGAATGCTTGTACTATTGGTTCAGGAATTTTCCATAAAAAACCAGCTAAAATTATAAAATCAGCCTCTTGTTCTAACTTATTGAGAAGGATGTTTTTTTGAGAAAAATCTTCTCGAGAAAACCACTCACAATCTTTCTTCAGTCTTTTACAGCGATTAAAAACACCAGCTTCCTTTTTATTGCAATATACTTTTACAACACTAATTTTTTCAGAATTTTGGAAATAATTAATAATGTTTTCTGCGTTAGAACCTGATCCAGATGCAAAAATAACAACTCTCTTCATGTACAATGATATTCTCACACAAAATAAAGCATAATAGTTGATATTATAATCTCATTATCAACATATCAACAAAATTATATACTTTAACCTTCATTTTTTTGCTAAAAATTCGTTAAAACTAATAAGATTTGTATTTTTGCCTCGATTTAAAATTTAAAATAAATAAATTATGTCAGACATTGCATCAAGAGTAAAAGCTATTATCGTAGACAAATTAGGAGTTGACGATAATGAAGTAACTACAGAAGCTAGTTTCACTAATGACTTAGGGGCAGATTCTTTAGATACTGTTGAGTTGATTATGGAATTCGAAAAAGAATTTGATATTCAAATCCCAGACGATCAAGCAGAGAATATTGGTACTGTAGGTCAAGCAATAAGCTATATAGAAGAAGCTAAAAAGTAACATTTATATGCAATTAAAACGAGTTGTAGTAACTGGACTTGGTGCATTAACACCAATTGGTAACAATATTGAAGAGTATTGGACTGCTTTAGTTAACGGAGTTAGCGGAGCAGCACCTATCACACATTTTGATGCTACCAAGTTCAAGACTCGTTTTGCATGTGAAATCAAAAACTTTAATGTGAATGATTTCATTCACAGGAAAGAATCACGCAGAATGGATAGATTTACTCAGTACGCTATGATTGCTTCAGATGAGGCAATAGCAGACTCAGAGTTAAATTTAGACAAAATTAATAAATTACGAGTTGGAGTTATCTGGGGAGCAGGTATTGGAGGATTAGAAACGTTTCAGAATGAAGTATTAAATTATGCTGCAGGAGACGGATCACCAAGATTTAATCCTTTTTTTATTCCAAAAATGATTGCAGATATTGCGCCTGGTAATATATCCATTAAAAATGGGTTTATGGGTCCAAATTACACTACTGTATCAGCTTGTGCATCTTCAGCTAACGCAATGATAGATGCGTTGAATTATATTCGTTTAGGGCAGTGTGATGTTATCATCACAGGAGGTAGTGAAGCAGCAGTTACAATAGCTGGTATGGGAGGTTTTAACTCCATGCATGCTCTATCTACTAGAAATGAGAGTCCAGAGACGGCTTCAAGACCGTTTGATGCTCAAAGAGATGGATTTGTTCTTGGAGAAGGTGCTGGTGCTATTGTTCTTGAAGAATACGAGCACGCTAAGGCAAGAGGTGCTCATATTTATGCTGAGGTTATAGGAGGAGGAATGTCTTCTGACGCCCATCACATGACCGCTCCACATCCAGAAGGGATAGGTGTTATTGCAGTTATGAAAAATTGTTTAGAAAATTCTGGTATTCAGCCAGAAGATGTTGATCACATCAACACCCACGGAACATCAACCCCATTAGGTGATGTTGCAGAATTAAAAGCTATATCTCATGTTTTTGGTGAACACGCCAAGAACATTAATATAAACTCTACGAAATCTATGACTGGCCACCTTTTAGGGGCAGCTGGAGCAATTGAGTCTATTGCTTCCATACTTGCTATGAAGCACGGAGTTATTCCTCCAACAATTAATCATAGTAATTCTGATGAAAATATCAATTCAGATTTAAACTTAACACTCAATAAAGCTCAAAAAAGAGAGATCAAAGTAGCCATGAGTAATACGTTTGGATTTGGTGGTCATAATGCTTGTGTAGCCTTCAGAAAAATAGATTAATAATACATGAATCTCATTCGTAAAATATTAAACCAATCATCAACACAAGATGATAGGGAGTTTTATGATGGAATGCAGAGATTATTAAAATTTTCTCCTAAACAACTTGAGTTTTACCAAAAAGCATTTACCCATCGTTCTTTAAAAAAAGTTGATAAAAATGGAGAGCCATATAATTATGAAAGATTAGAGTTTGTTGGAGATGCAATGCTTGGATCTGTGATAGCTTCTTATTTATTTATTAAAGCGCCAAATCAGTCTGAGGGGTATCTTACTCAAATGAGGTCTAAAATTGTAAGTAGAGAGCATTTAAATGAGCTAGGAAAGGATTTAAATCTAATTTCATTTGTAAAAAGTAATATTCCAAAGAATAATATAGGAGACAATATCCATGGTAATATTTTTGAGGCTTTAATAGGGGCAATCTATCTTGATAGAGGGTACGATTATTGTAGTAAATTTATCTACGATAAGGTAATTGTACCTTACGTAGATATCCCAAAATTAGAAGGTAAAATAACAAGTTATAAAGGTCTTATTATAGAGTGGTGCCAAAAAAATAAGAAAAAATATTTCATTGACACCTATGAAGATACTGGCAACGAGACCGTAAAACACTTTAGCGTCAAGATTAAAATAGATGATATTCAAATTGCTAAAGGAAGAGCAACTTCTAAAAAGAAAGCAGAGGAACAAGCATCAAAAAGAGTTTATTTTACTTTCCAGAAACAAATAGAAAATTCATAATCGATAACGATTTCGTTATTTTTTATGTTCGTTGTAAAAACAATCAGTAATTTTGCTTTATTAGTACAATAGTAACAACATTTTTTAATGCAGGTTCATTCGTTAGATATAGAAGATTTTGGAGATGACAATTACACCCTAATAGGTATTCACACTTCTCTAGAAGACTTCAAACTAGCGTATCTTTTAAACAACAATTTAGATACTCTTTTTTCTAAGGCTGAATATAGTCTTGATTTTGAAAGATCAGATAGCAAAGCTTCATTCTCTGTTTATAATTACACCAATGAAGAATTTGACCATGAATGGTTTTTAATATCTAACAGTTATACTGAAGAAAAAACAAATGAGCTGGATACTATTTTACTATCAACAGAAACAAAAACCTACTTAATTCCAGAAAAGAAAAAAGTGGATTATTTTATAAAAATAGTAGGAGAACCATCTCAAGAAATAATATATCAAACAGTGAATAAGATTAATCAAATTAATCAAATTGTTACCTCATACACTGTTGAATTAGATTTGTTGAAATCTAAACAATTTTTAATTTTTTAAACATGATTATAAATAAGAAAACAAAAATTGTTGCTACTCTCGGACCAGCAACAAATACAAAAGAAACTTTAATTGAACTTGCTAGTTCGGGAGTCAATGTTTTTAGAATTAATTTTTCTCATGCAGATTATGAGGATGTTAAAAAGCGAGTAAAACAAATTCGTGAAATAAATCAAGAAAATGGATACAATGTTGCTATTCTAGCTGATTTACAAGGACCAAAACTACGAGTTGGAGTTATGGAAGATGGAGTTGTTTTAGAGGATGGAGATGAGTTTGTTTTTACGACAGAAGAGTGTGTAGGAAATAACGAGAAGGCATTTATGACCTATCAGAATTTCCCCAGAGATGTGAAACCAGGAGAGCAAATCTTAGTAGATGACGGTAAATTATTATTTGAGGTTATTTCTACGGATAAAAAATTAAAAGTTGTTACCAAGATTATAGTTGGTGGTGTTTTGTCTTCAAAGAAAGGGGTAAATCTCCCAAACACAAATATTTCTTTACCTGCACTTACAGAGAAGGATAAAAAAGACGCCATTTTTGCGTTAAGTTTAGATGTAGATTGGTTGGCCTTATCATTTGTTAGAACACCAGAAGATTTAAGAATACTTAGAGATTTAATTGCACAAAACTCAAAATATAGAGTTCCTGTTATTGCTAAAATTGAAAAACCAGAAGCTGTAGAAAATATAGATTCTCTTATCCCGTATTGTGACGGATTAATGGTTGCTCGAGGAGATTTGGGAGTAGAAATACCAATGCAAGAGGTTCCATTAATACAAAAAAAATTGGTTCTGAGAGCTAAGCAGGCACGTATACCTGTAATTATTGCCACTCAAATGATGGAAACAATGATTACTAATTCTGTGCCTACTAGAGCAGAGGTAAATGATGTTGCTAACTCAATAATGGACGGGGCAGACGCAGTTATGTTATCTGGAGAAACTTCTGTTGGTAAGCACCCCGTTAAAGTGATTCAAAAGATGAGTGAAATTATTATGAGTGTAGAAAATTCTCCTCTTATTAAAGTACCACATCAAGCACCTCATATTAGAACAGATAGATTTATCACTAAATCTTTGTGTCATCATGCAGCGTTAATGTCTAAAGACACAAATACAGCTGCAATTTGTACACTAACAAATAGTGGTTATACTGCATTTCAAATATCTGCTTGGAGGCCACAGTCACATATTTTAGCATTTACAACACAAAAAAGAATTTTAGGGAAGTTAAATTTACTTTGGGGAGTAAGAGCATTTTTTTATGACGAAAACTTAAGCACAGACGACACTGTTGTTGATATCAATAGAATTGCAAAAGATAAGAACTATGTAGCAACAGGGGACATTGTTATTAACTTAACCGCAATGCCCGTAAAGGAAAGAGGAATGGTAAACACATTGCGAGTTTCTATGATAGATTAAAACCAAATAAATAGAATAAAAAAATCCTCAAGAATAATTATTCTTGAGGATTTTTTTATTGAGAATAGGTTTAATTTTTTATTAAACTCTACAGTATTTTTAATCAAATAAAGCTATGTTAGTATTAAAAAAAGGGAATAATAAAGTGGAACAATCAATAAAATTATTAACTTAGAAGGGAGTTAAATATAAAATTATGGGAATAATTAACTTTCAAGGCAAAAGAAATAAAGAGATATCTAAACCAACACCTCAAATTTTAGTTTCTGATTATATGACAAAAAAACTGATCACTTTTAACCCAAGTGATTCATTAGTTCATGTTATAAATTTATTGATTAAAAATAAAATTTCGGGAGGACCTGTAGTAAATCATAAAAATGAATTAGTTGGAATTATTTCTGAAGGAGACTGTATCAAGCATATTTCCGATAGCAAGTATTATAATATGCCAATAGATAAAGAAAATACAGTTGAAAAGAATATGGTTTCAAATGTGGAAACTATAGATAAAAACATGAATATTTTTGACGCTGCCACTAAATTTATTAGTTCTAAAAGGAGGCGATTTCCAATTGTAGAAAACGGAAAATTAATAGGCCAAATTAGTCAAAAAGATATCTTAAAAGCTGCTATAAAAGTAAAAGGGAATAATTGGAAATAGAGCCTCTAAATTTCCCTTTTAATTAAAAGAAACAGTTCATTTTCTAAAGCTAAATACCCCTGGTCATATATATAAAAATAAGTATTTCCTGTTTTAGTCTTATAGATAGAGGTAAATAATTGAAAGTCAAATCCCTTGTCGTATAATTTATTTCTAGGTATTTTAGTTTTTCCATGAGTATTTAGTTCAGAAAGAATTTTGTGATTTTTCCTCAAGCGATTGTTCATATTTCTAATGAGATTTTTACTGTCTTTATTAACCTTGTTATTGTAAGAGTTTCTACAATAATCTGAACAGAACTTTTTATCTATTCGCCCTTTTAAATGATCACCACATTCTAAGCACTCTCTAGTATTCATAGTTTTCTTTTTTTAATTCGTACCAGTTACAAGCACAACCTTTAAACATAAATTCATTTTTAAAGCCCAAACCTATTTTATTGAGCACTTTATTTGAGCCAATATTATCTACATCAGCAGCACCATATATAACATTATATTTCAACTTTTTAAAACCATACTCAATTGATGCTAAAGAAGCTTCAGTAGCATACCCTTTTCTCCAAAAACTTGGTAATAACCGATAACCAATATCTATAAAATTTGTATATCCATTCAACATTTCCTTTTCATCTAAATTTAATTTTAAACCGACCCATCCAATAAATTTTCCTGACGATTTTTCTATGGTTGCAAAACGGCCAATTCCTCTTTCCTTGTATTGTTGGTGAAAAAAAGACACGATTTCTTCAGCCTCCTTTAGTGTTTTAATGGGTTTTTTTCCTAAATACTTATGGACCTCTTCATTAGAATCTAATTTATAAATATTAGTAACATCAGTATCTTTAAATTCCCTCAACGTCAGGTTTTTGGTCTCTATAAGGTGTGTCATAGTCTAATTTATAGTCAATTTATAAAGATATGAATTATTCGTTTACAAACGACTACAAATATTTACAACCGAAAGTAATTGTATTATAACCGTTTCTAATTTAGTTTCTGAATCATATTTGCAGTGTTGAAATAAATCAACAAAAAACAAATTATAATCTGCACTATTTACTATCTAAGTGCGCAAAACCTTATCTTATGAATACGTTAAGAAACAAAGTACAGTTAATTGGAAACTTAGGAAACAACCCAGAAATCATCACTTTAGAAAGTGGAAAGAAATTAGCAAAGTTTTCCATTGCAACAAATGAAAGTTACAAAAATGCTATGGGAGAGAAAGTAACAGACACTCAATGGCATAATGTTATAGCATGGAATAAAACTGCCGAAATTATTGAAAAATACGTGACAATAGGAAATGAAATTGCTATTGAAGGAAAGCTGACTTCTCGTTCTTACGAAAGTAAAGAAGGAGAAAAAAAATACATTACAGAAGTGGTTTGTAATGAATTGTTGATGTTGGGAGGAAAATAGTAAAGGGAGATTTTGCTATGAAAAAAAGAGTACTGTTTCAGTACTCTTTTTTAAATGTATAAAGATTTTTTTGTGAGTAAATTAAAAATAAGATTATTTATTTTTTGATTATCAGTATATTAGAGCTGTTTTTTAAATTAATTGAAAAAATCAAATGGCAAAATTTAAATATTTTTCAGCTTTTATTGTTCCTCTTCTTGGTTTATTGACATTTAATACCACAGGTTATCTTGCTTATATTGGAATTTTTAGTTTGTATGTTCTTGTTCCTGTTCTAGAAAACTTTTTACCTCAAAACACTTACAATTTAACCTCTGTTGAAAAAGAATTAGCAACAGAAACTATTTTTTATGATGTGGTCTTATATCTTTCAGTTCCATTACACTTATTTGTAATATATCAGTTTTTGATTACAGTTTCCAACCCTTCCCTTCCTTTATCAGACTTGATTGCTTGTATTTTGTTTATGGGAACTATTCTAGGAGTAAATGGGATAAATATAGGACACGAATTAGGGCACAAAAAAGATCATAAATTAAAACAACTTTTAGCTCATATTTTATTGCTAACAGCTATTCAAAATCATTTTATGACCTATCATAATTCCGGTCATCACAGAGATGTAGCTACTCCAAATGATCTTACTTCTGCAAAAGAAGGAGATATTTTTTATTGGTTTGCTTTAAAATCCCAGATAGGAGGGTATTTTAAAACCTGGAGACTAGAATCCCAAAGATTAAAATCTCAAGGAAAGTCATTGTTTTTTAACCCAATGATCTTTTTTACAGGATTATCTATTTTTCTTTTTGTTGGAATTAATTTCTTTTTTGGATTAAACGTCACCGTAATTTACTTTATAACTGCTGTCTATGGAATTTCAGTATTAGAAGCACAAAATTACTTTTCTCATTATGGGCTACGTAGAAAGAAGAAGGCTAATGGAAGATATGAACGTGTGAAGCGAGAACATTCTTGGAATTCTGATCATATTATTGGAAGAGTATTACTGTTTGAGCTAACTAGACATTCAGACCACCACCATAGTGGCGCAAAACCATATCAAGTATTAGAATCAAAAGATGATAGCCCTACTTTGCCTTATGGGTATCCAGCCATGTTGATGTTGTCTTATTTTCCGTTCTTATTTAAGCCAATTATGAAAAAAAGGTTGGATTTTTATCGAAATAAAACAATAACTTCAACGTAATTTATATCAAAGAATTTTCTGTAATGCCTCCCTGATTTTTTTAGGCATAGATGTTGGTTGGTTGTCCTTTTTGTCCACAAAAACATGGACAAACTCTCCATATGCACAAGCAGTTCTTTCTCCTTTCTTAAAAATCCCTATTCCATAAGTAACTGAACTTTTCCCAATTTTTTTTACAATTAAGCCTGCCTCAATTTTATCTGGATAAGCAATAGCTTTTATGTAGGTGCAATTAGAGTGAACAACAAAACCAATAATAGCATCATTAATAGGATTAAAATTAGCAAACTCTATCAGATATTGATTAGCTACGGTATCAAAATAGGAATAATAAACCACATTGTTTACATGACCATAAATATCATTATCAGCCCATCTAGTGGTGATAGAGTGAAAATAAGAATAATCTAATCGATGAATTAGTTTTTCAGACTCCATATTCTTATTTCCCAATAAATTTAGGTTTTCTCTTTTGTAAAAAAGCAGATACTCCTTCAACTAAGTCATGACTGGCAAAAGCAGCTGTCTGTCTTTCGGCTTCATATGCGATTGTGCTTTGTAAATCGTTGTCCATGGCATGAAAAATGTCTTCTTTTGTAATTCCTACAGCAAGGGTTGGTAATTTTGCAATTTGATGTGCCCAATCAATTGCTGTCGATACAATTGCATCATTTTCTACTAGTTTATTTGCTAATCCAAGCCTGTGACATTCATCTCCTTTTATTTTTTTACCCTCAACCGCTATTTGAAGTGCACGACTATAACCAACTTGTCTTGCTAATAACCAACTTGCTCCACCATCTGGTCCTAGGCCAATATTGATAAAGGCATATAGTAATCCACTATTTTCAGACATCACCCGAAAGTCACAAGCTAAGGCAATAGACGCTCCTACACCTGCAGCAGTTCCATTGATAGCTGCAATGATTGGTTTTTTAAGAGTTGTTAGATTTCGCATGAGTGGGCCATAGGTGTTTGTGAGATATGTTCTTCCTTCATCAGGTGTAATATTCCCAAAAGTATTCATATCGGCTCCAGAACAAAATCCTTTCCCCGCACCAGTAATTACCATTGCCCGGATACTGTCATCTTTTTGCACCTTTGCAATAGATTGGTTTATGCCATCAACTAAATCATCATTTACAGCGTTATACTTTTCAGGACGATTTAATGTTACAATAGCAATATCTCCCTCTTTTTTAAATAACACAGACTCACTTCTTAATTCGTCTAAATTTTCACTGTTCTTTGTAGAAATAGACTTTTTGTTTTTCTTTGAGGCATCTACATATGCTAGCGCAATAAATTCAGCAACACATGCTGGTTTTTCCTGTCCTTTTAATTCAAAAACAAGCTTCATTTTATAACGCAAACCTCCAGTAACATCTTCTGTAGAAATTAACGAAACACGAGCTCTTACTAAAGAGCCTACCGGAGTCGCATTCATAAATCTTACTTTGTCTAATCCATAATTTACGCCCATTCCAACATCCATCAATTTTACTGTTTCATAACAGAATTTGGAGGCCAAAGAGAGAATCAAAAAACCATGAGCAATTGGTTTCTTATAAGGAGAGTATTTTTTTGCTAATTCTGGATTTACGTGAATCCATTGGTTGTCATCTGTAGTTCTTGCAAAAGTATCTATTTGGTTTTGTGAAATGGTTGTCCATTCAGACAATCCTAATTCTTTTCCAATATAATTTTTTAAGTCAGACAGTTGAGAAATTTCAGTAGCATATGATTCTTGTCTTATTTGTTGTTCTTCCATTTTTTTGTTGATGTTAATGAGTGTTTTAAATAGTTTTTTATGATGGCATAGATCCTCCATTGGCATGTAACGTATGACCACTTACAAAGCCAGCCTCTTTGGAAGCTAAAAATAAATAAGCATGCCCCATATCTTCTGGGGTTCCGATGCGTTTTACAGGAATCATAGCAATACCTGCTTTTATAACCTCCTCTGGCATAGAATCAGACATTTCAGACTTTATAAAACCAGGTGCAACAGCATTTACTGTGATATTGTACTTCCCAACCTCTTTACATAATGAATGTGTAAATCCAACAATAGCTGCTTTACTAGCACAATAATTTGCTTGTCCGAAAGCTCCTTGATAGGCATTAATAGAAGAGGCAGAAATAATTCTACCATAATTTGCAGCTTTCATGTGAGGCACAACAGCTTTAGCAGTAATAAATAAGGAATCTACGTTTACAGACATCACAACATCCCATTCTTCTCGAGTCATTTTTAAAAATGAACGATCTCTAATGACTCCAGCATTATTAATTAAAATATCAATTTTTTGATGTTTTTTAATAATTTCAGATACAGCGGCATCAACAGATTCTTGATTGGTTACGTCTACCTTTTGAAAAAATATAGACCCTCCTTTTTCAGAAATTTTATTGACAACTTCTTCTCCATCTAATACATCCCATAAAGCGACCGTTGCACCCTCTTTGCAAAATACCTCACAGATTCCTTCTCCAATACCTCTAGCTCCACCAGTTATAATTGCAATTTGACCTTCTAATCTTTTCATTTTTATCTGTGTTTTTATTTATAATAATCTGTTAGTTTTGTTAAATATAACAAATACTTTTTTTTATATAACTTTATCAAAAATCAATTTGTATACTAATTTTAATTAAACCCTGAAATATGAGTAAAGCGTCATTTATAAACCAACTTTCAATCCCAGTTATAGCAGCCCCCATGTTTTTAATATCGGGACCTCAATTAGTCATAGAATGTTGTAAGAATGGAATTGTTGGTACTTTTCCAGCATTAAATCAACGAACCTCTGAGGGGTTCGAAGCATGGATTATAGAAATAAAAGCGGCTTTACTTAATTATGAAAAAGATACAGGAAGTGTACCTGCTCCTTTTGGAGTGAATCTCATAGTACATAAATCAAATCCTAGGTTAGAAGCAGATTTAGCTATTTGTGTAAAGCATAAAATTCCATTAATTATTACCTCATTAGGAGCAGTATCAGAATTGGTAGATACCGTTCATGGTTATGGAGGTCTTGTATTTCATGATGTTATTAAAAAAAGACATGCAGAAAAAGCTCAAGAGGCAGGGGTAGATGGCTTAATACTTGTTTCTGCTGGAGCAGGAGGACACGCCGGAACCATTAATCCGATGCCATTGGTTGCAGAAATTAAATCCTTTTTTAAGAAAACAATCTTACTATCTGGATGTATCAGCTCTGGAAGAGATATTGCCTCTGCCATGCAAATGGGGGCAGATTTAGCATATATGGGCACTCGTTTTATTAATACAAAAGAAAGTAAAGCACCTGATGCTTATTGTAATATGATTATTGAGGCAGGGGCTAGTGATATTGTATATACTGCAGCTGTTTCTGGGGTCCCTGCAAATTTTTTAGGGCCTAGTCTTCAAGCTATGGGTATTACCGAAGAGATGTTAAGTAGAAAAGTAAAAGTAGATTTTGGCGAAGAGTTAACTGCCCAAGAAGACGAAGCAAAGGCATGGGCTACTATTTGGTCTGCCGGGCAAGGTGTTTCTTCTATTCATGATTCACCAAGTGTAGGTGAGTTAATTGAAAACCTCAAAAAAGAATTTAAAGCCGCTATTAAAGAACAGCAAATGTTGTTAGAAAAATATCAATAAT
>Ga0209119_1000218_pt1 | contig 58343 bp, 48 predicted proteins | sample COG_03_FD_184747 | JGI IMG/M metagenome (GOLD analysis project Ga0209119, IMG submission 184747) | Pelagic Microbial community sample from North Sea - COGITO 998_met_03 (SPAdes) (version 2) | ecosystem: Environmental > Aquatic > Marine > Neritic zone/Coastal water | place: Helgoland, sampling...
AACCCGTAGGGCTAATCCAGTCAGCTCTCTTTAACTCTTCGATAATGCCGCTGCCGTTCGGCTGTTTCTACAGCCTCACCCTACTGGGCCACTCTCTATTCTCACCTTCGGTTCGATGTTGAACCCGTAGGGCTAATCCAGTCAGCTCTCTTTAACTCTTCGATAATGCCGCTACCGTTCGGCTGCTAGAACAGCCTCACCCTACTGGGCCACTCTCTATTCTCACCTACGGTTCGATGTTGAACCCGTAGGGCTAATCCAGTCAGCTCTCTTTAACTCTTCGATAATGCCGCTGCCGTTCGGCTGTTTCTACAGCCTCACCCTACTGGGCCACTCTCTATTCTCACCTTCGGTTCGATGTTGAACCCGAAGAACTAATCCAGTCAACTCTCTTTATTTATCCATTAATATCGCCATCACACAGTTGCTAGAACAGCACTCTCCATAGCATTCTCACTCTTCTATAAATACATCCTAGACTACTATTAAAGGCTAATTGGATATCTTTCCACCAATCAATTACTATTAAAATCAATCAAAAAAAAACAGTTGCATGTGAATATGTTAAGTCGCTCAATTAGCCTAGCCATAATTTCTTTACTCTCATTAACTAGCGTTCATGCACTGAGCAACAATACATACACCTATAATCTAGACTTCCAGGGAATAACCATTACGGGCTGCGTAGATATTTGTCCAAACAATTTGATTTTGCCCGAGACGATTGACGGATACTCTGTAACCGCTATTGGAGAAGAGGCTTTTGATGGTAGCCCACTGACTAATATCGCTATTCCTAATAGTGTAACCCACATAGGGGCTTATGCTTTTGCTGGCGGTCAACTAACCAGTGTTACCATTCCAGATAATGTGACATTTATCGGAGGCGGAGCTTTTAGTTACAACCAGCTTACCTCTGTAACTATACCAGACAGTGTAGTCTATCTTGGAGGATACGCGTTTTCCGACAACCAACTTGCCGCTGCAACTATCCCGGATAGTGTAGTCTTTCTTGGACCATCTGCGTTTTCCAGCAATCAACTTACCAGCGTCGAGATTGGCCAGAGTGTAGCCAAGATTTATTCTAGTACTTTTGAGGGCAATCAGCTCACCGCTGTCACTATTCCAGATAGCGTAACAAGCATTGAAGAAAGAGCTTTTAGAAGCAACCAGCTTTCCGTGGTCACCATTGGCAATGGTGTGACTGATATCGGTGACCACACATTTTCAGGTAACCCACTCTCCAGTGTAACCCTTGGTCAAAGTGTAACTAGTATTGGGGTAGATGCTTTCGCAGGGGGGCAGCTTACCCAGATTACCATTCCAGATACTGTGCTCAAGATTAAAATGGGTGCATTTGCAAATAATCAGCTTACCAGCGTCACTCTAGGTCGAAACTTGGCCCTTATTGAGGGTATGGCTTTTTATAAGAATCAACTTACCCAAGTTACTATCCCGGACAGTGTGAATTATATAGGATGGGGGGCATTTTCTGAGAACAATCTCACCAGTGTATCCTTGGCCGATAGCTCACATCGGATTGATGAAGAAGCATTTTCGTCAAATCAAATTACCCATATCACTCTGGGCGACAATGCCATAAGTATTCATCCCACAGCAATTGAATGGAATAACGTTAACACGGTACATTTTTCTGGTGACCGGCCTAGTGCTTTATCCCCATTTAATAGCAATAGTGTCGAAACAATTACCTACTGTCCAAACACCTCGGGCTGGCCGGGTGAGCCTATGGAAGGAATAACATTTGAACTGAGAGATGTTTGCGAATCAGAAGATAATAATGACAATAACCAAACTGCATCCGCTTCCGTTTGGGACATCGACAACAGCGGCAGTGTTGATGCCTTGACCGATGGTCTACTGTTAATGCGGTATTTTTTCGGTATGCGGGGAAATGTTCTGATTGATGATGCTTTAGATTCAAATGGCACAAGAACAGATGCCTCTGAAATCGAAGCTTACATAGAATCACATATACCCTAGCTCTATGCTTTCTAATGCATGATTCAGAAAGCCCATCAGTGAGAGCTAAAAATCACACCCGTGGTGGTTATATAAGGCCATCTTAGGAAGATTGTAAGCATCAGCCCTACCGAAACCATAACTTACTACATCTTTTCCCGGCTGATGCCATAGGGCTTTTTACTTTACAGCTATAGCGAATAATTTAGCAGTTTGTCAGAAAACCGGTCACAAGACTTTATATTCAAACTCTAAATCATAGTCCTGAAATGTGTCATCAACCAGATCAAATCCCGCTCGAAATCCTGCAGCAACATTATCGACAAACTCGGTCTAAAATCGAACCACAGCAGCCTTAAATGAAGGCTCACTATGAAGTAGATGAGGAACAAAACTTGTCACAATTGAATCAACGAGTTTTTACCAAGTATTGTTTACCGGAAATAAAATATATACAGTATTGAATATACCGAAGTTCAACATAATGAAAAAAGAAGCATAAATATATGGGTAAAAAATATCGACTAACTGCACTAATTCTTGTAGCTGGATTCTCGCTAGCTATGAATATTGCCATGCTTGTAAGTACCAGCTTGTTTAAGCTCGTGACAACCACATTTGAAGCAGTGACAAGTATTCCAACTGTCGCTTCGAAAATTCACCCAAAAAATACCTTAGTGAAATTCAAAGGAAAGACGGTTCGCGTTGCTGCTGCAGTAGGCTCGACGGCAAATTCTATTAAGAAACGCGCGGTTCGAACAGCTTCACGCTCTGTAAGCTCTATGGCTTTTGAAGCAATTCCCTACGCTGGCATTACAGCAATTGTTGGAGTAACAGCATGGGAGTTAAAAGACTTATGTGAAACAGCAAATGATATTGAAGCACTAAATCAGGCACTTAATCCAGATGAGGAAATATCGCTCGACCAATCATCTGTCTGTTCAGTGACTATACCAAACAAAGAAGAACTTCTTTTAAAGGCTGAGAACACATCAGAATCACTTAGAAACAAAGTAAAATCATATCTCTCTGAGATAAGAAGCAAATGAATTGCGCTTTTGAAAAGTAAGATATTACTACAGGAATACAGTGGAAAATTATTACAGGCCTTTCTATATCAGAGTCTATGAATCCTCAAAGGGAGTATATAATAAAAAAACCTCTGCCAAAGACAGAGGTTTTTTGGATGCTGAACTCACAAGGAGTAGCTTGGGACTAAAAGATGAAACTCAAGCCCACTGAAGTAATATCAACCTCACCATCAGTTCTCAACGATGCGTTCCAACCTAAACCGCTGTCGCCTTCACGCCCGGAAAGGCCAAGACCAATAACATTTTGACCGTCTATACGAGATACAGAAACATCGTAATCTATTCCGCTTCCGCTGAGTTTTGCATAGCCAACTGTTGACGCTAACTCAGCTGAACCCGCATCTACTACACCAGCTTCTACATAGAATGAACCCTCAGTAAAAGAGTCGATTGCATAGGCAACGGATAACTCTTTTATACTAGGTGAAACATCACTATCTTCAGCGTAAAAATGACCGACATCAACCGAAAGTTTGCCGTCAAAAACTGTTTTTAAACCAGCCTCAAAGCCGTCAACGCTATCATGGCCTGCATCGAAAATGGTCATATTTAAATCGACATAGCTAACGTTTTAAGCAAAAGAAATAGCCGGCAGTAAAAGAAGCGCAAGAGCAATTTTCTTCATTATAAAGTCCCAAGTAATATATTGTTGTTATAGTTCGCTGATATTAACTCTATATTATTCGTATGTATATTCTTATTAACCTGCCTGGCTAGACTTAAAACCATTTCAATAACCGCTAAAGCCTGCCTCTTATTCAATCTTTTATTTCAGTATTGCTGAACTTTCCCAAGGTCTAATATTAAAAAAACCCCGGACTATTTAAATAGTCCGAGGTTTTATAAATAGCCTAAAGGAGAAGCCTAACTTGATCAAAATCAGTCTAAGCCAGGCATAGCGCTTAGACTGACATTGTTATTTAATCACAGAGGTCTCGGAATTAAATTATCAGTGATCACTGTATCAATCACATGAATCACACCATTGGTCGTGTAGATATCAGTGGTTGTCACATTTGAACCCTGAACCTGCAGTGACACCTGCTCCTGACTCACCGACCACCAAGCACCACCTACTCCATCGCCATTGTTGTCTCCAGGGGCCGAGTCACTTTGGAAGAAATACAGCGGGCGGCCCAGATAAGCGGCCTGTTTGGAATTGTCATCTCTGTTGATAATGCTCAGTCCGGGGATATTACTGACTTCAGCATCAGTGACCAGTACCGGAGGCCATGCCACTGCACAGACACTATTACAGGCACTACTGGAAGTTCCAAGATCCTCATCGAAAACATAGACTGTATAGCCCGGTTGTGCGCTATTACTGCCACCGACAAGCATTTCCATTTCACTGTTATAAGCGACTTCGTCGTTTGCAGCATTGGTGGTCTGAGTGAAGTTAACCAGTTTGACGCTAACATTATCACCGCTGGCAGTTCCGACATCTGTGCCATTGGCTGCAAAGGCGTTTAATGCATTGATTTCGGCACCGGAAACAACATGATTTAACAGCACATTATTGAGGGCTGTGGTATCTGCAAGCAGATCGCTCAGAGCGGTGCTTTCAATCTTTGCAAAGGCATCATTGGTCGGCGCAAATACAGTGAAAGTTGCATTCTCATCGGCCAGGGTGCTGACCAGATCAGCGGTGGTAAGCGCATCGACAAGTGTTGAGAATCGAGGATCGGAGGTTGCCACATCGACAATGCTCGTAGTCGGTGTAAGCTTAGTTGCCAGAGGTAAAATGACCTGGTCAATCACATGGATAACGCCATTATCAGCCGCTATATCGGTTAGTGAAACTGCTGATTTATTGGCATATAGAGTCCCATCAGACAGCGACAGAGATACATCCTGATTAACGGCCGTGGTTACCATCTTGTTGGCCGACTGAGCAATCATAACCGCCGTGTCCTGAAGAACGATGACATCGGGCAGCACATGATTTAAAAGGATACCTGAAAGGGTTACCGTATCTGCAAACAGGGCATCAATGGTCTCCTGCCCAAGAAGCGCAAAGGCGTCATCTGAGGGGGCAAACACCGTGAAGTTTGACTCTGGATCATCGAGCACTGTATCCAGACCAGTTGCCTGCAATGCAGCTACTAAACCGGTAAAGTTTCCATTGGCCATGGCGACATCGACGATAGACATCGCTGGATCTGGCAATTCAACATCTGCAATAACCACCATATCAATCACATGGATTACGCCGTTGGTGGCATAGATATCCTTTACAGTTACCGTGGCACCACCAAATAACAGACTGTTAAGAGCGCTATTGATCGAAACCGGAATAGCCGCTTCGGAGAGTGTCGATGCTGACTGCCCATTTAGGGAGAAGGCGGTTGTCGACAATACCTCAGCTTCCACAACATGCTGCAAAAGAATATCTGTCAGTACATCCGGATTAGCCAACAAAGCGGCTATAGTTTCTGCACTGATCATGGCAAAGGCTTCATCGGTAGGAGCAAAGACAGTGAATGATCGGCTTTCATCAGCCAGTGCTGAATCTAACCCAGTTGCCTGCAGTACTGAAATCAGAGTATCGAAACTACCGGCAGCAATAGCGGTATCGACAATATTCATGGTTGGCTCTGCTCTATCTGCCAACGGCATTAGTACCGCATCAATCACATGGATAATGCCATTGTCTGCCTGGATATCAGTGACTGTTACCGTTGCCACATTGACTAGCAGGTTTTCACCATCCAGAGATAAACCCACCTTATCGCCATTGACCATCTCTACTAGATTACCGACACTTGCTATTGCAGCAGCGGCATCGACTTCTCCACTGATCACGTGGTAGGTAAGGATATCTGTAAGGGTATCCAGATCGTTGAGTAGTCCATCTATGGTCTCCTGCCCCAGAAGCGCAAAGGCATCATCGGTGGGGGCAAATACCGTATAGGATTCACTGGTATCGGAGAGAGTCGCGTCGAGACCCGTGGCCTGAAGAGCCGCAACCAGAGTGGTAAAGTTGCCATCGGCTACAGCGACATCAACAATCGTTGTGGCTGTAGGTTCCGGGGTGGTATCTATTGGGGTATCTGTCTCATGAATGCTGGTGTTGCTGCTTCCGCAAGCCTGTAAAAAAAACAGGCTCACAACTGTGATGCCGAATAACTTTAGTGTTTTCATTTCGTTACCCTCGAGTTCTTATAATCATTATTTTTGTTTTCCAGTTACGCCTGAAAAATCACTCCAGATCACAGGAGTAATTCAGGCGAGTAAATCTGAGGGAAATCAAACTGGTAATTCAGAACTGATATAGGGAGATAAAAATCAGCTTAATTGAGGGTTGCAGACCAATTATGGCTTTGGATTCAAAGCTATAAAAAGCGCCAAAAAAAACCCCTTTGTAAAAAGAGGCTTTTTGTAGATTTTAAGCTAGACCGCAAGATTTAAAATGCTTTCTGGTACCCAAGAATAAATTGATAATCTGTATCCATCTGCAGATTATTCTTCTCTTGCTGGATAGGCTTGATCAACTCCAATCCAAATCTGTCGCTTTTCCCGGGAAGAATATGGGTCAAGAAATTTACACCCAGTGCAAAATGCACTTCTCTGCCGCCATAATTTTCCGGATTTGCGGTTTGAACTGGCGCGCTAATCATAGGGTTTCTTCCGGATAGTTTGTCCTGATAAACAACCTTTAGTCTGGAAGAGAAAGAAACCGACTTGTTGAGTGCATATTGCAGCCATGTGTTTAGTTCCGTCTGGTCACCAAAGGACCAGTCATTGTCGGAAACAACAAATCTTGATCGCAACTGGTTACCCCAGACCACTTTTTCACTCAGTGTTCTCAGGTTGGTTAACCCCAGCACTAACCTGGTAGCATCATCTCCAGCTTGCATACCATAGGGTAGGATCATTTCCATGTTCATGCCCATTGGGGTTAGAACAACATCTTTTGCCTTATTGTCACCGATAGATTGTTGTACAGTGACTTCCCCGTGCCATCTGGAGGTATCTGTCTCCTGCAGCTTGATCAGGGCACCCAGAGAAATATCGGAGATATCGCTGGAAGAAGTACTGAAGCTGCCTATAAGGTTACGTCCCATCATTGGCTGATAGCTGTTGAGGGTCATATCTTTAGACATAGACATAACCATGGCCATCAGAGTAACTCTGTCAGAGGGCGCATACATGGCGCCAATCATGGTCATTTTCATATCCATCTCTGTTGGCACTACGGAAAGATTTGCGGGCATATCTCCAAGGGGATTTGGCATCGCCAGAATCTGTGAATTCGAGATACTCTTGCCATCGAGAAGATTACCGCTCATATCCATATAGCCCTGACGGACAGATATCATCGATTCGCCTTTCTTATGATAATGATCGGCCATAACACCTATGGGCGCGTGGTCGATGGCGCCCATAGCAGAGTCGGAATATGCAGTTAATGAAAGGCTGGATAAAATTAAAAATAGCAGAATAGATTTAAAAACATGCATATGAAAAGCTCTTTGTGTGTTTTTGAGAAAGGAGTAAATTAGGCTACTATTTTATCAACAGCACTTGGTTGGCAATATGTGACAAATTGTCGCAGTTGGCTTAAAAAACAGTCCCATCAAATAAACGGAATTAACAAAAAAAAGAAGCTTGGATATGCATTACAGATCGGCAATTTCCCTTGCCAATTTAATTTTATTGACTGCTGAGTGCAGCCGCTAAACACTATTGCAGCGCTGCGGCGGCTCGCTCAAATAGATTGCCGGCATAGTTGATAACATGAAAAATAATACTCTGCTCATTAGTGCCGGTTACCAGATGGGCTCCGGGGCCTTGGGCATAGATCGCCACATCCTCGCCACCATGGGTCTCTGATTTTCTTGGCACCAGTGCTTCCTGATGGAATCCGGCAGTTTCGGTGTCTACTTTGCTTAAATCCTGACGACCGGCAAGCGGACCGTTGTGATAACTATGGTCAGCATTAGTCTGATCCAATAGATCCCTGTAACCCAAACCATTGGCATAACCCAGTGTGGTGTATGGCATACCATCTGCAGCCAATGCCGGCTTATCTGAGCCCACATTGATCACCTTGCCGAGGATCGGATTTCCGCGCTTGGGGTAACCGGCCATGGTAAATACATGACTGTGGTCAGCGGTCACAATAATCAGTGTTTCCTCTGTATTGGTTTTATCGACGGCGCTCTGCACTGCGCGGGAGAACTCAATAGTGTCCTCAAGTGCCGCATAGGCGCTGCCGGCGTGATGACCGTGATCAATTCTTCCGGATTCAACCACCAGTAAAAACCCTGCCGGATTATTATCGAGAATTTCAATCGCTTTAACCGTCATTTCCGACAGCGAGGGTTCGCCAGCAATATCATTATGTCGGTCTGCGGCGTAGCGCATATGGGATTCATTAAACAGGGCAAAGAGTTGCTCAGTCGAGCTGGTATCAAGCTTATCAAAGCCCTGCTGGCTATCTATATAGACACCGGAGGGATTGAGGCTCGCCCACTCTTCAACCAGATTGCGGCCGTCCGTGCGGTCCCCTTCTATCTCACTTTCAGCATCACTGCTGTTGGCAGATTCGAGATTGGGTAAGAAATGCCGGCGACCGCCACCCATAACCACTTCGATTCCGTCGATTGCGGCGCTGCTGTATTTGCTCTGCAGATTGGCTTTAAAGTTTATTAACTGAGAGGCGATATCTTCGCAGCCAGCGGCTAAGGCTTCGGCGGGTAATGTTGAGTTATCTTCCCAGTCGCGCTCGGGAGACTTGGCATAGGTTGCTGCAGGCGTGGCGTGGGTGACTCGTGCCGTAGTGACAATACCGGTGGATAAACCGGCTATTTCGGCTAACTCCAACGCTGTAAATACCTGATTGCCGGCAATCGATGCGCAGTCTCCACGGATAACATCTTCATCCACACCCAGAGTCCCGGCATCAGTTTTGATACCACTGATCATTGCTGTCATGGTTCCCGCAGAATCTGGCGTCTGTGCATCGACATTATAGGTTTTAGATAGACCGACAAAGGGAAAGCGATCAAAACTCAGGCTGTTTTCTTCGCCCAGACCGCCCTTCTGCTGACCGTCGAGAATACGCGCTGCGGTTACTGTTGATACGCCCATACCATCGCCGACAAATAGAATAATATTTTTCGCTGAACCGGCCTGAGTTGCTAGACGCTGAATTTGGCTATTAGTGCTAGCCACCGCAGCAGCTGACTCTGTGTACCAGTTATTTTCGATGGTATTGAGTATTTCACTGTCAGCACCACTGGTGCTTGCACTTTTAATCTCAGTATCGTTGATAAACAACCATCCCGATAGAAGTAGGAAGATTGTCAGGGTCAGAAACAGCGTTGATTTATTCATAGGTTTTCCAGGCAAGCAGAATTTTTTAAAAAGCTTATCCGGAGATTATGACATTGAAACGACTAAAAAGAGAAAACTACTGATTGGACTTAATCGAAGTGCAACAACTCGTCGATATTGAGGTTGTGAGCTTTAGCAATTTTGAACAGCTGCCACAGGGAAACAATGGCTGTTGGATCCTGCTCCATACGTTGATACTGACGAACCGAGAGTTCGTATTCGGCCATATCTTCCTGAACAAGATCCCGTTCATTGCGCAACGCCACTATGCGCTTTTGCAGTTTTTCCTGAAACTGTAAAAACTCATCGTAGTAAATTGAATCTGCGTTTGGGCGCTGCATAACGGTTTTCTTAAATTCCTCTTGACCTTGCTAGCCAAGCTTGGCATATTCAAAATCACAGCAACACGCCATGCTTGACGTAGAAAATGTAGAACGGGCCAGCGGCGAAACAAGGAATTGTTTATGTTGCATAAACAGGGAGCTCCACGAGCTCTTTCTTTAACAACTAAAAGCAAGGAGCTATAACCGTGAAGCTATTGGTGTCTTTTAAACGACTCTCGATCACTCTAATTTTGTTCGGTACACTGGTCGGGTGTACTATTAATTCTACGCAGCCCAACTATGATTTGGATTCCCATATCCTGATGCGCAGCGCTATCTTCACCCAGCGCGAATTAATTAACAGTCTGCTCGATGACCCGACAGGCACGCCAAGTGCCAATAGCGCTACCCTGCTGAACAGCTATTGTGATCTGGTTAAGCGCAAAGTAATTTATATATCCATAGACAACCTTCCCCAGCAGTGCAGCGATCTAGAGATTAACCATCAGACGCTCAGCTGTGCAAAGAAATTCCATGAATGCACAACCCTGTGTTCACTGCGCACCGATAGCTGTCAGTCCTGTACAACCAAGGCTAAACGATGTCTGGAGTAAAAGTGCATAGATTAATAGTGTCTGAAGTAAGGCCACTGATTGTTCTAGCCAGCGAAGCGCTGTAAGCTACAGCGCTTATACAAGAGCCTCTTCCACCCGCTTTTATCGAGATTAACCTGTGTCCAAAGCCTTTACTTATCCAGCCCTGCGCTCGACTCGCGAAAACTTTAAATGCCCGAGCTGCAGTCAGGCGCTGACGCTAAATGCCGAGTCGCAACCCAAGACCTACAGTTGCACTAACAGACACAGCTTTGATATGGCGCGTGAAGGTTATCTCAATCTGCTGTTAGCCCAGCATAAGCGCAGCCGCAATCCCGGTGATAGCGACGATATGATTCGCAGTCGCCAGAGATTTTTAACCGCCGGATACTACAGCCCGCTATCCGAAGCCATAGTCAATCAGGTGGCCAACTCAGCCAGTGGTTCTGATCAGACATTAATCGACCTTGGCTGTGGCGAGGGGCACTATATGCAGCAGCTGCGGAATGCACTTCCAGATCTAAAATTGCTCGGTATAGATATCTCTAAATTTGCCGTACGTCTGGCGGCTAAACGCAAGATGGATGCACGGCTAGTTGTCGACAGCGCTTTTAATATCCCTCTCTTTGAAAACCGAATTGATACCGCTATCTCGGTGTTTTCTCCCATCAGGAGCGAAGAGACGGCTAGAATACTTAAACCCGGCGGCACACTGATACTGGTTGGCCCCGGCGAGGAGCATCTCTCTGGGCTCACCGCACTTATCTATGACAAGACGGTCCCCCATGCCGGCAATCCACTGGAGGCCACAGCACAGTTTGCACTGCAGGAAACCATTGAGATCAAACGCGATATCTCAGTTGAGGGCAGTGACATTCTCGATCTGCTAACCATGACTCCCTACTACTGGCACAGTCGTCCAGAGCAGCAGCAGATGTTAGAAAAACTCGAAAAGTTAGAAACGCGTATTCATTTTTATCTGAAAATCTATAAAAATGGGAGTTCTGAATAAAGCAGTCCAATTTGAGCACATTATGATTCCCGCAGAAAAACAATTTCTTCAGCGCAATAAACTTCCAGACAGCTATCTCGAGAGTGCTAACCGGTGGTTCGCCCCGCTTGTCGCCGAGTTTTCCGAAGCACTTACACTTAAATCACCGCTTATTATTGGCATCAATGGCACTCAGGGCTCGGGGAAATCAACTCTCGCTGACTATCTGTGCACTATGCTCGGCGAACACAAGCTAACGACTGTGTCGCTCTCGCTGGATGATTTTTACCTGACCCGTGCCGAGCGCCAAACTCTGGCAGATACGGTGCACCCGCTATTAAAAACTCGCGGCGTGCCCGGCACTCATGATATTGCTCTGGCCTTAAACACCATCAATAGCCTAATAGAGGGTTTAGGGGAGACACTGATTCCGCGCTTTGATAAAAGCACCGATGATCGTCACTTAGAGGCTGACTGCGATCTGGTTAGCGGCGCTGTTGATGTGATTATTTTTGAAGGCTGGTGTGTAGGTGCCAAACCACAGCCTGAAGCGGCACTGGCACAAGCTGTTAATAGCTTTGAACAGGAAAAGGATGCGAATAGTAGCTGGCGCAACTTCGTCAACAATACTCTGGCCAGTGATTACCAACCTCTTTTCGACCGTATTGATAAGCTGATCATGCTCCGTGCGCCCTCTTTCGACACCGTGTTTAACTGGCGTCTGGAGCAGGAACAGAAAATGATTGCGCGACTGGCAGAGCAAAACGAGGCCGACACCTCAGGGGTAATGTCGGAAGCTCAGATTGCCGAGTTTATCGCCCACTATCAGCGTATCACCGAGTTCAGTCTTGAGGAGATGCCAGGCCGTGCAGACTATCTGTTCCAGCTAGACTCTCATCGACAGATTATTAGTTATGCCAAACTCGGCTGTGCATAAATGAATTTTGGTCTACGATTATTTTCAATAGCTTTAAAGTTTTCATCGATAACTGACTGAGAGTTGTAAAAACCAAACTGAAGAAGGAAGATCACAATGGAATACAGCATCGCAATTATTCTGATCGCACTACTGCAATTTATTTTCTTTACTGGCCGCACCGGTTTTAGTCGCGGTAAATATGATATCAAAGCACCAAAAACCACTGGCAATGAACGCTGGGAAAGAATCTATCGAATCCAGCAAAATACCATGGAACAGCTGGTGATATTTATTCCGGCGACAGTTATTTTTAGTCTGTATGTGAGTGAGACCTGGGTTTTACTGCCGGGGATATTATTTGTTGTCGGCCGCCATATTTACTCGCGACTCTACCTGCAGAGCCCCGAAAATCGAGGCCCCGGCATGGTATTGAGTCTGTTTAGCAATATTGCGCTAGTGGTAGGCGGTTTAGTCGGTCTGTGCCTAAGCCTGTTTTAGGCAAAGGCGTGACGTAAGACAATAGTCTCAACACGGTCAGGGCCGGTTGATACTACATCGACCGGTGCGCCAACCAGCTCTTCAATGCGGTTGATATAGGCGCGGGCATTGGCCGGCAGGCTATTTATATCCTGAGCACCTACAGTGACTTCACTCCAGCCCGGCATCGTTTCATAGATTGGCTCAAGGCCTTCAAAGTCATCTGAGTGGGAGGGAACGCCCACCTCTTCTCCTGCGCTGTTTTTATAGCCAACGCAGATATTAACTTCGTTCAAACCATCAAGAACATCCAGCTTGGTAAGACAGATACCAGAGATACTGTTGATCAGTACCGCCTGTTGCAGAGCTACGGCATCAAACCAGCCACAGCGACGCTCGCGGCCAGTGGTGGTGCCAACTTCGTGACCTTTAACACTGAGGTAAGTGCCGGTCTCACAGTGCAGTTCTGTGGGGAAAGGACCTGAGCCAACACGAGTTGTGTAAGCCTTGGTAATACCCAGTACATAATCGATATACAGCGGGCCAAAACCTGTGCCCGTGGCTGCGCCACCGGCAGTGGTGTTTGATGAGGTCACAAAGGGATAGGTACCGTGATCAATATCCAGCAGTGATCCCTGAGCGCCTTCGAAAAGAATATCGGCACCAGCTTTGCGGGCATCGTGAAGAATTTTGGTGACATCGGCTTTCATCGGCAGCAGTGCAGCGGCCCAGTCTTTGGCTTCAGCCAGTGTTTTATCAAAGTCGACTGGCTCGGCTTTGTAGTATTCGGTAAGTGCGAAGTTATGGTAGTCGAGGACTTCTTTCAGCTTGACCGCAAATCGCTCCATATTGGCCAGGTCACCGAGACGCAGTCCGCGACGCGCGACCTTGTCTTCGTAGGCGGGGCCGATACCGCGTCCAGTAGTGCCGATTTTGGCATTGCCACGGGCGGCTTCACGGGCCTGATCCAGAGCAATATGATAACCAAGAATCAGAGGGCAAGAACCGGACACTTTAAGGCGATCACGCACTTCAACGCCGCGCTCTTCGAGCATGGCTATTTCTTTAAGCAGCGCATCTGGGGCGACAACCACACCGTTGCCAATCACACAGGTGACATGGTCGCGCAAAATACCCGAAGGGATAAGGTGCAGTGCGGTTTTCTTTCCATCGATAACCAATGTGTGGCCGGCGTTGTGACCACCCTGAAAGCGTGCCACAACGGTTGCTTTATCGGTTAACAGATCAACGATCTTACCCTTGCCTTCGTCCCCCCACTGGGAACCAAGAATAACGACATTTTTACCCATAATATTGCTTGCTCGAAAAGATTACGCTGCCAAAACTGTCCGTTTAGGCGAGCTTTTGAATAACAAATTGACCCTCTACTTCTACAAGTAGACGATCACAATTTACTTCACTGTAGTCAATGTGCTGGCCTTCGAAACCCTGTACCACACGGTTGCCCTGGCTGCGCAACAGAGCGGTCTGCTCGGCTGCCTGAGGGTTTGCGCTATGGGGTACAAAGATGCCGGGCACAGAACTGTGGCCACTGACACTTTGGCTAACCAGTGACTTCAGATTAAATGCAAATCCTGTTGCGGGACGCGGGCGACCAAATGCTTCGCCAACGTGATCATAACGTCCACCATTTCCCAGTGCCTTGCCGTAACCCTGGACATAGGCGGCAAAAACAATACCGGTGTGATAGTGGTAACCGGGCATTTCGCCCAGATCTAAATAAACACTGACATCTCGGTCGGCTATGGCTTCCACTACAGCTTCAAGCTGCGCTATAGCATCGAGTACAGGTTGCGGCGCACCGGCGAGTTTTTCTTTGGCGGCGGCCAGCACTTCGACACTACCGGTCAGACTGGGCAATATATTTAACCAGTTGGCCAGCTGTGGATCGCTGATATTGCGCTCTATCCACTGGCTCAGCTCGCGGCTGGCCTTGCGCTGTAATAGTTCAAACAGTTGGGACTCTAAATCTTGATTGAGGTCGGCATCCGCCAACAGGCCGCGGAATATATCCACGTGGCCGAGATCTAGGTGCACATTTTTAACACCGGAGGTTTTTAAACTTTGCAGAAACAGTTCGATCACTTCGATATCGGCGGCCATAGTGGCTTCACCAAACAATTCGACACCCAGTGAAATTGGCGTGCGTGATTCCAGCGGGCCGCGCGGACGTGTATGCAGAACTGTGCCTGCATAACAGAGTCGACTCGGACCTTCGCGGCGCAGGCTGTGGGCATCCATTCGGGCGGCCTGAGGTGTGATATCGGCACGAATGCCCATCATGCGACCACTGAGCTGGTCGGTAATACGGAATGTCATCAGGTCGAGATCGGAACCGGAACCGCTGAGCAGTGAATCGGTAAATTCAACCATTGGCGGGATTACCAGGTCGTAACCCCAGTTGTGATAGAGGTCGAGAAGTTGACGACGCAGATACTCTACTACCTGAGCGCGCTCTGGAAGCACCTCATCAACACCGTCTGGCAGTAACCAACGATCTGCAATTGTCATGGTGGTCTTTAAACCTCTACCTGTAAAACCCTTTGACGCTGAGCGATATCCGCGGGGATATGTCTCAACGCAATAAAAATAATAAGCCGGCGCCAGCTAACATGCTAAAAAAGCCCACTGCGCGCATGGTTCTGTCGTCAACCGTGGCTAACAGCTGGACCATATTCCGCCATCTGGCTGGGGATAAAAAGGGGATTATCCCTTCTAACACTAGCATCAGGCAGATTGCTGTACCAATATCTTTAAGCACGACCATTAACCACAATAAGCATCCCCAAAATCGGCACAAAAAAACCGGGGCGAACCCGGCTTTTTGGATTTTAACAAAGTGCTATCAATGTGTCAGAAATTTTTACATTAAAATTTCTGACGATAGCCGAATAATCGACGCAGGCGCCGATTATTTACCACTCTGCTTGTTCAGGTATTTAAAGAAATCACTGTCTGGCGCAATTAGCATCACATCGCCTTTGTTGGCAAAGGAGAGCTTGTAGGCATTCAAACTGCGCATAAACGAGTAAAACTCTGGATCCTGCTGATAGGCATCAGCATAGATACCTGCCGCTTCTGCATCTCCAGTACCGCGCAGTTGCTCGGCATCACGATAGGCGTTGGCCAGTTCGATGGTGCGTTCACGATCTGCAGAGGCGCGAATTCTCTCGGCTTTTTCCTTACCGGTTGATCGCAGTTCGCGAGCTTCTTTCTCTCGCTCGGCGGTCATACGGCGGAATACCTGACTGCTGACTTCCTGAGGCAGGTCGATACGCTTAACTCGAATATCGACCACTTCAATACCCAGACTGTCACGCACTGAGGCATTTAGCTCCGAGGTAATATCTTCCATCAGTGCATCGCGCTCACCAGAGACCACTTCGTGCAGGGTACGGGTACCAAACTGATTTCTCAGCCCGTTGTTAACACGATTGGCCAGACGGTTGTGCGCCACTGTTTCAACGCCACCAGTGGCCTTGTAGTAAGTCTCAACATTGGCGATACGCCATTTGGCATAGGAATCTACAATCAGACGTTTCTTCTCAACCGTGAAAAAGCTCGCTGGCTGTGCATCTACGGTGAGAATTCGCGCATCGAATAGACGCACATCATCGGCCAATGGAAGTTTCACGTGAATGCCCGGCTGAATATCGGCTTCAACAAGCTTACCGAAACGCAGTTTTACACCACGCTGTGTTTCGCTGACAACATATAATGTGCTGCTGGCGATAATCAAAAGAACCGCCAGAGTAATAACAGACTTTAATAAATTGCTCATCGTCTTCTCTCCGAATTTGATTCTACGTTGCGCTGCAGTTTCTCAATAACCTGATTAGAGATTCGATCAATCAGCTCTTCGCTGGTGGAGTCATCTCTAAGCTTGGATTGACTGCCCTGCTGGATAAGTTTGTCGAGGGGCAGATAGAGCATATTGTTGCCGCTCTCTGCATCGACGAGAATCTTGGTGCTGTTGATCATGACCTGCTCAACCGCATCCAGGTAGAGACGCTCACGAGTCACTTTTGGGGCTTTTTCATACTCGGTAAGCAAGTTGACGAAGCGCTGGGCTTCACCCTCTGCCTTGGAGACTACCTGAGACTTATAACCCTCAGCTTCTTCGCGCATACGCTGAGCTGCACCACGGGCTTCAGGGATAATACCGTTGGAGTAAGACTGGGCTTCGTTGACCAGACGCTCCAAATCTTCACGGGCTTTAATCACATCATCGTAAGCCGACTTAACCTCGGTGGGCGGTCGCGCTTCTTCGATATTGATTTTCACCACGTTGATACCGCTGCGATAAATATTTAAATACTCTTGTAACTTCTCGGCTGTGCTCAGCGCTATTTGCTCGCGACCCGTAGAGATAACACCATCCAATCCTGTGCTACCTACAACATGACGCAGAGCACTGTCAGTGGCGTGCTTAAGACTGATTTCCGGATCGCGGATATTGAGCACAAAGGCTTTGGCATCGGCGATGTTGTATTGCACTGTGAGTGATATCTCGACAATATTTTCATCTTGGGTCAGCATCAAACCGCGGGCTGAGTACTGACGCTCTTCGGTGACTCGAACAGTGGTCACTGAATCGATCAGCTTGGGGTTCCAGTGCAGACCAGAACCAACAGTGTCGTGATATTTACCTAGTCGCAAAACAACCGACTGTTCTTTTTCATCAACCTGGTAGAAGCCCATCAGGCCCCAAAGTATAATGAGAACGGCAAACACAACCGGTAGCAAGCTTTTGCCCTCGCCTCCACCTGAACCACCGCCAAAGCTGCTAAATTTTTTCTTCAGCGCATTCAGTGCCTCATCCAAATCTGGTGGGCCGTCATTGTTTCTGTTGCCGCCCCATGGGTCTTTACCGCCACCCGGTTCGTTCCAGGACATAATCTATCTCCAAAATAAGTAATGTTAACCAGCTGCTCTAATTAGCTCTGGCGCAATTCTAAATCCTTTAACTTTAACTAGCTACTATCTAACTAGTGAATAACCCTAACTAACTACAATGCGACCAAATCCTCTAACTTCAACCCTGCCGCCTTCAGAAGACGGGAAAAATCCATCTCCTGAAGTTTAACTTCCAAATTGATGCAACCATTGTCATCAACCTGCTCATTTAAAACTGCTTTATGGCTGTACATTGCTGCGCGCAGTGCGCCATGCTTTGGCAACAGGTGCAGCGTCTTGTGCACCAGCTGGCCCGGAAGCCGCTCGCTGACCGCCTGAAACAGTAGATCAAAGCCTTCATCATTCAATGCCGACAGCCACACGGCTACTGGCTGACCCTCGGCATTGCGTTCAATACGTGCCACAGAGTCCTCGAGCAAATCGATTTTGTTATAGACCATCAAAGTCGGCAATCGATGTGCATCAATCTCTTTGAGCACCTCTTCTACCCGCTTAATATTAGTCGCTCTATCCTCGGCTGCAGCATCAACCACATGCAGCAATAAGTCTGCATTGGCGGCCTCTTCCAGCGTGGCGCGAAATGCATCGACCAAACGGTGGGGAAGATGGCTGATAAAGCCTACGGTGTCGGCAAAGATGACCGGGCCTTTTTCGGCCACATCGACTTTGCGCATGGTTGGATCCAGGGTTGCAAACAGCTGGTCGGCGACATAAACATCGGCTTCAGTCAGCTTGTTAAACAGGGTGGATTTACCCGCATTGGTATAACCGACCAACGAGACCGCAGGAATTTCAGCGCGATCCCTGGCTCGGCGACCCTGGGCGCGTTGCTTGCGCACTTTTAACAGGCGCGCCTGAATTGATTTGATCCGATCTCGGACCATACGTCGGTCAGACTCAAGCTGGGTTTCACCGGGCCCGCGCAGACCAATACCACCCTTCTGGCGCTCGAGGTGAGTCCAGCCGCGAATCAGTCTCGAGGAGAGGTGCTGCAACTGTGCCAGTTCAACCTGCAGCTTACCCTCGTGGGTACGTGCCCGCTGGGCAAAAATATCGAGAATTAAACCTGTGCGATCGAGAACCCGACATTTTAATTCGGCTTCAATATTGCGCTCTTGGCTGGGAGAGAGATTGTGGTTAAAGATAACCAACTCGGCATCGCTGCTTTTAACCGCTGAACTGATCTCTTCGAGCTTGCCGGTGCCGACAAAAAACTTGGCGTGAGGTGCTGAGCGTGACCCAGTGAGAAATTCAACCGGATCACCCCCTGCAGATATCACTAATTCTTCAAATTCTCGCGGATCTTCAGGTTCCGACTCGCTATTCAGTTTTAAGTGAACAAGAACCGCTCTTTCGCCAAAATCTGGCCGTTCAAAGAATAGTGACACTTAGACTTTCTTAATAATTATCGTCAGAGAAATTTCCATTGTCGAAACCACCCTGAGGATCACCGGAGGACGGATTGGAGCCGCTTGCCGGAAGTTTGACTGCGCGGGAAGGCACAATCGTTGAAATTGCGTGTTTGTAAACCATCTGGCTCACGGTGTTTTTTAGCAGTACAACAAACTGATCAAATGATTCTACCTGTCCTTGTAGCTTAATGCCGTTAACTAGAAAAATGGATACTGGAACACGTTCTTTTCTTAAGACATTAAGAAAAGGGTCTTGTAAATTGTGCCCTTTTGACATTGATACTTCTCCTTTAAATACTCAAAAAACGTTGCAATTTTGCAACAAAAAACGCAGGTCAAACTCGACCTACAACTAATATTAACCTTCCCTGTTCGTACACTATATGGGCGCATCAGTAAGCTTTTTCAAGGCCAACGGCAACATTCTATCAACTGAAAGGAAATCTGTCTCAGTATCTGTTTGAATTTCGCAGCTTCCAGGCCAGTTTCGCAACCAAGTAATCTGTCTTTTCGCCAACTGGCGAGTTGCGGCTATGGCTTTTTCGACCGCCTCATCCAAACTGCACTGGCCATCCAGATACTGCCAAAGCTGCCGATAACCCACCGAGCGAATAGCCGGTAAATCCCCGTGCAGGTCGCCGCGCTGATAGAGCGCCTTCACCTCAGCTTCAAAACCCTGATCCATCATTGATTTAAATCTGTCTTCTATACGCTGATGGATGAGCTTGCGGTTCACTGGCATCAGCGCCAATTGCTTGATCGCATATTTTTCCGAAATACCGCCAATATTTTCTTCAAGTCGCAGTGTCGACATGGGTACACCGCTAACCAAATAGACCTCCAGCGCACGCTGGATACGCTGAGAATGATTGGGGTGCAATCTGGCGGCTGTATCCGGATCTACCGCTTGCAGCTGTTTATAGACAGCGGGCCAGCCTTCACTGTCCGCCTGCTGTTGAATCTGGTCGCGAATTTCACCATTGGCCTCGGGCATTTTCGACAGGCCTTCGAGCAACACTTTAAAATAGAGCATGGTGCCGCCGACTAACAATGGAATATTTCCACGGGAGGTAATCTCTGCCATCACACGGGTCGCATCGGCGAGAAAATCTGCCGCTGAATAGGCATCCAGAGGGTCGCGAATATCAATTAAGTGATGGGGAGCTTTTTCAAGGGTCGCGCGATCCGGTTTGGCGCTACCTATATCTAGCTGGCGATAGACCTGCGCCGAGTCGACATTAATTAACTCTACCGGAAAATGATCCTGCAGGGCTATGGCCAGATCGGTTTTACCGCTAGCAGTTGGTCCCATCACAAATATGGCGGGTGGTTTATCAGTTGCTGTCACCCGCTTATCGCCCACGCAAAAATAGTTTATCTAATTGATCGAGGGTCAGCTGAGACCAGGTCGGTCGACCGTGGTTGCACTGGCCGCTTCTCTCCGTGGCTTCCATATCCCGAAGCAGGCCATTCATTTCCGGAATGGTTAACTTGCGGTTGGCGCGCACTGAACCATGGCAGGCCATAGTGGAAAGTATTTCATTGATATGATCTCTAATTCGCTCCGAGGTACCGTGCTCAAGTAGATCTGAGAGTACATCGCGCAACAGCGCTTCAACTTCTGAGCCACGGAGTATTGCCGGTATCTGCCGCACGATAATACTTTCAGCAGCAGCTCGCTCAATGGTAAAACCGAGCTTAGTAAAAATATCATTGTGCTGTTCTGCGGCATCCGCCTCGCGCTGGCTAACCGCCAAACTTTCCGGAACCAGCAAGGGCTGGGAAACCAGCCCCTGATCATCAAAGTCACGCTTCATTCGCTCATAGGTAATCCGCTCATGGGCGGCATGCATATCGACAACAATTAATCCCTCGCTGTTTTCAGCGAGAATGTAGATGCCTTTAAGCTGGGCTATGGCATAGCCCAGAGGCGGGACATCCTGCTCGGCATTAAAGTCCAGCTGGGTTTTCGGGAGGCTGGCCTGATCAGTAGTGTAAAGACTCTGGTAGGCGGCCATCGGGGCCGCAGCACCATGGCTTGACGGGCGATGATCGGAAAACTGCATGGAAGGCTGCCACTGACTGTTCTGCTGAAGAGCCTGTTGATCCGACTGCGGAGAAAACGGCTGGCCCGAATTACCCGGAATAGAAGAGTCATTGGACTGCAAATGATCCTGGGGACGATCCTCAGCCAATGCCTTCTTGATAGTTGACGAAATAAAACTGTGAATAGAGCCACTCTCACGAAAGCGCACCTCATGCTTGGTGGGGTGCACATTGACATCCACATCTGCCGGCGTAATTTCCAAAAACAGCACATAGGCCGGATGCCGTCCATGATAGAGAACATCCTGATAGGCCTGTCGCACCGCGTGGGAAACTACCTTGTCACGTATGGATCGACCATTGACAAAAAAGTGCTGTAAATCGGCCTGACTGCGGGAAAAGGTTGGCAGACCGATCCAGCCCCAGAGGCGCAGGCCGTGGCGGTCATTGTCCACATAAAGAGCCTGCTCCATAAAGGGTGTACCGCAGATATCCGCAACCCGCTTCTCCTGCTCCAACTGGGTAGCTGCAGGTCGCAAGCTGATTTGAACACGCTGGTTGTGACGCAGATTAAAGGCGACATCAAAACGGCTCAGGGCGAGCTTCTTAATGCTTTCATCAATACGGTTATATTCGGTTTTTTCGGTGCGCAAAAATTTACGTCGCGCCGGGGTATTAAAGAATAGATCACGAACTTCGACACTGGTGCCCACAGGGTGAGAAGCTGGCTGAATATCAACTTCCATATCACGCCCTTCAGAGACTGCTTTCCAAGCCGTGCCTTCACCGTGATTGGAGGTCAGGCTAAGTCGCGAGACCGAGGCAATACTGGCCAGAGCCTCACCACGAAAACCAAGCGAGGAGACTGCTTCGAGATCTTCTAGGTTACCTATCTTGCTAGTTGCGTGACGGCTAAGTGCCAAGGGAAGATCGTCTTCACCAATACCGCAGCCATCATCGCGAATTCTGATTAGCTTAACGCCGCCCTGTTCTATATCTATATCAATGCTCTGGGCACCGGCATCGAGGCTGTTTTCAACCAGTTCCTTTAGCACCGAAGCGGGACGCTCCACCACTTCACCCGCAGCAATCTGATTGGCTAATTGCGGACTGAGAACCTGAATAACGGGCATAACTGGTGACCTTCTTTTGGTATTTAGCTGTTTTAACTGGGTTTACTGTCGGGCGGGGATAATAATTTTTTGGCCCACTTTAATGGTGCTGGAACCCATCTTATTGTAGCTCAGAATGGTAGCCACTGAGGTATTGTAACGTTGGGCAATATCCGACAATGTATCGCCGCGGCTAATGGTATAACTGCGTTCACGCTTGCCTTTATTGGCCGCCAGCGAGGTACCTTCGGGCGTGTTATCGGTGTAGTAACTGACCAATCCATTGTAGATCGCTGCGGCCATTCTTTGCTGATAGGCGCCGCTGCTTAACTGGCGAGCTTCTTTGGGGTTGGATATAAAGCCGGTCTCGATCAGCAGTGAGGGAATATCCGGAGATTTAAGCACCAGAAACCCGGCCTGCTCAACGCGCTTTTTATGTAATCTGGCCACGCCGCCCATATTTTTTAAGACATATTTACCGGCGTCGAGACTGCTGCTAAGGGTCGCTGTCATAGACAGGTCTAATAGCACCTCACGTAAAAATGGATCTGTATTATCGAGATTTAACGAACCTTCAGCACCACCAATTAAATCGGCACGGTTTTCCTTTTTAGCCAAATAGCGTGCTGCCTCACTGGTCGCGCCCTTGGTCGACAACGCATAGACCGAGGCACCATTGGCCTGAGGATTGGTAAACGCGTCCGCATGGATAGAGATAAAGAAATCCGCACGACTTTTACGGGCGATAGCGGTGCGTTTGCGGTGGGCAAGGTAGTAGTCTCCGGTACGCACTAACTCGCCTCTGAAGTCCGGGTTTTTATCGAATAGCTTTTCCAGACGCTGAGCTATTTGAAAAGCCACCACCTTTTCACGGATACGTTTTGGGCCTATAGCGCCGGGATCTTCACCGCCGTGGCCAGCGTCAATGGAGATAACAATTGGGCGATTATCGTTTGGCAGTACTTTACTGACCGATTTTTTTGCCACCTTCTGAACAGTATCGTAAAGATCGATAACCAATCGATCGCCATACTGTTCATTGGCCTTTAGGGTAAAGCTATTGACCCGCACCTGCTGCTTCAACTCGAGCACAATACGCAGATCGGAACTGCCGCGAAGTCCGGAGCGAATATTACTGATTGGGGTTGGCGAGATATCCAGTTTATCCAGATTGGCTTTCAGGCCTGTATTTTTAATATCAATAACCAGACGGCGCGGGTTATCCAGAGAGAAATATTTGTAGTCAAAGGCCTCGTTGATATCCAGTACCAGACGGGTGTTATCCGGCGCACGCCAGATTCGCGCACTGTCAATATCTGCAGTGAAAGCAGGGCCGGCAACCACTGTTGCCATCAATATAAATGCTGCTATTACCTGTAGGCGCAAATCAAACCCCATCTCTCATCAATTTTATTTTTATAATTCTTTCTTACAATTTTTCCAGAGCCGAAATAACCTTTTGTCCCTGATCAGTGCCGGCACTCAAACTAAGGGTTCGACCCGCACCGGTTTGGATAATTCCAATTTTTATATCCGCCTCTGGCAAAAATCCCCGCCCCAATTCTGGCCATTCTATCAAGCATAGGCACGCCTCTACTAGATAGTCGCGAAAGCCCATATATTCAAGCTCTTCTGGATCGATTAATCGATAAAAATCAAAGTGGCAAACTTTGCCTAGCGGCAGTTCGTAGGGTTCCACCAGAGTGTAAGTAGGACTTTTCACCGAACCACTGTGGCCGAGACCCTTTAAGATACCGCGGCTAAGGGTGGTTTTACCCACACCCAAATCACCGCTTAGGGCGATTAACACAGCCTGTTTATTGCAAGCTTGGGCATTATCAGCTTGAACCTTTTCACTAGAGACGGCACTAAGCGCGCTGGCAAGCCTGCCGCCAAATTCTAGCATCAGCAACTCACCCTCTATTTCAAGGGTTAAAGGCCTGTCACTCACAGATCAGCACCGTTTAAAATTCCCCGCAGATAAGCTGTGATATCAGTTGCGGTAAGCCCGCGAGCACCGCGCTCTTCTACCGCCAGATCCGCCGCCGCTGAATGAAGACAACAACCCAACTGGGCTGCCTGCGATGGCTCGAGACCCTGCGCCAACAATCCACCGATAATGCCCGACAGCAGATCACCCATTCCAGCCGTTGCCATACTCGGGTTACCGTAGGGGCAGACCATAACTTGGTCGCTGTCGGCACTGGCAATAAGCGTACCTGCACCTTTAAGAAGTACCACTGCATTAAACTTCTTCTGTAGTGCACGCACCGCAGAAAATCGATCGGCCTGAACCTCAGCAACGCTGATATTTAAGAGTCGCGCAGCTTCAGCCGGATGGGGTGTCATCACCCAGTTGCTGCCATCGGGTTTGGGTACCACCCTTCCCTCGGCAATAATATTCAGTGCATCTGCATCCATCACCATCGGCAGTCCCGTGGCAACAGCTTTTTGCAGCAGCTGCTCAGACCATGGAGAACGACCGAGACCGGGACCAACAATTAATACTGTGGGTTTATCCAATAATGGCTGCAACTCCTGACCGGAAATAATACCGCTGGCCATGATCTCTGGTTGGCGTGCCAAAATCGCTGCAATATGTTGCGGGCGAGTGGCGGCACTCACCAGTCCAGAGCCTATTTTTAAGGCTGATTCTGCAGCCATTACCACCGCACCGCCAAAACCAAGATCACCACCGACCACCATGGTGTGACCAAATTGATTTTTGTAGGCATCGGCATCGCGGTCTGGATAGGCTTCGAGCAGATCATCGAGATTCATCAGCTGCGAGCTACTTGGCTGCTGCTCAAAAAGCGCTTCATCAATATTTAATGAGTGATAAATAATTTCACCGCAGAGAGCCGGCCCGCGACCAGTGAACATACCCTGCTTGGCGGCAACAAAGGTGACGGTAATATCCGCTTTAACTGCAGCATCAGCGGCACTGCCGGTATCACTGCAGAGCCCTGAAGGCAGATCGATGGAGAGTATGGGTAGCGCGGCATTATTGATACAGTGAATAGCTTGCGCATAGGGTTCACGGATTGGCGCATCAACTGTCGGTTGAAAGCCAGTGCCCAATAGAGCATCGACAATCACCCCATCAAATAAATCTATATCTGTTTTAAACCCTTGAAAAGACACTCCAGCCTTTGCGCTGTAGTCTCTCGCAAGAGCAGCGTCCGCAGATAATTTATCGGCAGTGGCCAACTCAATAACCCGAACAGTGAAGCCTTTTTCAGCAGCCAGTGCTGCGACTATATAGCCATCACCGGCATTATTTCCCGACCCGCAAAAAACCGTGATGGTGGATGGCTGGCCCCAGGCATCTATCAGCTCATCAAAGGCAGCGCGACCGGCGCGCTTCATTAAAACGATGCTTGGAATAGCCATCTGTTGAATCGCCAAATGATCGAGTTGACGAACAGATTTGGCATTATATAAAGCGTCTTGAATAACAATGTGCGACATAACCGCAAGTTCCCAGTAAGATTACCGCGATTATATGTCAGATTAGCCCTGAAACCATGACCGAAACCGATAAGCTCGATGATCTAGCGAAAAATATTAAAGCCTGGGGTGAAACTCTGGGCTTTCAGCAGGTGGCTATTTCAAAACCCGATTTGGATAAAGCCTCTGAGCGACTTTTGCAGTGGCTGGATAAAGGTTTTCAAGGGTCGATGCAGTGGATGGGGCATCACGGCGATAAGCGCTATAAAGTTGAAAAGTTAGTTGACCATACGGTGCGAGTTATCTCGGTGCGCATGGACTATCTTAGCGACAGCAATATGATTGCGGTGCTTAAAGATGACAATAAGGCTTATATATCAAGGTATGCGCTGGGTCGCGATTATCATAAGTTGATTCGCAACCGGCTGGCCAACCTCACTAAAAAGATTGAAGCCGAGATAGAACTGCTGGGTCTCGGCGATCTGCAACTGACTCAGCGACCCTTTGTCGACAGTGCGCCGGTCATGGAAAAACCGCTGGCCGCTCAGGCCGGACTCGGCTGGATTGGCAAAAACACTCTGTTGTTAAATGATAAAGCCGGGTCGTGGTTTTTTCTTGGGGAGATCTATATCTCCTTAAAGTTACCGGTAGATAATAATCAGCAAACCGATAAGTGCGGTAACTGTCGTGCCTGTTTAAAAGTCTGCCCAACTAATGCGTTCCCCGAGCCCTATGTTCTGGATGCACGCAAATGTATTTCCTATCTGACCATCGAGAGTCAGGAACCCATTCCTGAAGAGTTGCGCCCACTGATGGGTAATCGGGTATTTGGCTGTGACGACTGCCAGATTATCTGTCCCTGGAATCGCTATTCATCTAAAACTGAGGAAATCGATTTTCGCCCACGACACAATCTGGACAATTCGGAGCTAGTGACTCTTTTTCAGTGGAGCGAAGAGGAGTTTGAAGAGAAAACTCAAGGATCGCCTATTCGAAGAATTGGCTATCAACGCTGGCTGCGCAATCTCTCTGTGGGCCTTGGCAATGCGCCGCCATCTAAACGGATTATTGATGCGCTGCAAAACAAAACTGAGGATTCATCAGCTTTGGTTCGTGAACATGTTCTGTGGGCACTAAAAGTACAGCAGCGCAAACTTGGCGCTGCTGAAGAAATCTCTAAAGACGAATAAACACTTCTCGGTAATAGTCTAATTCGCGAATGGAATCGTGAATATCATCCATCGCTAAATGACTGCCGCGCTTTTTAAAACCATTGGAGAGCTCGGGCTTCCAGCGCTGCACCAACTCTTTAAGGGTGCTGACATCGAGATTTCGATAGTGAAAGTACTTTTCCAGTTCGGGCATATAGTTGGCCAGAAAACGTCGATCCTGACAGATGGAATTGCCACACATAGGAGACTTGCCGGAGGGAACCCACTGACGCAGAAACTCTATGGTTGCAACCACCGCATCGGCTTCTGTGTTAGTGCTCTGACGAACCCGCTCAGTCAACCCAGAGCCACCGTGTTGGCGAGTATTCCACTCGTCCATGCCGTCCAGTAACTGGTCCGACTGATGCACGGCTAATACCGGGCCCTCGGCGAGAATATTTAGGTCTTTATCGGTTACCACGGTGGCAATCTCAATAATTCGGTCGTTTTCAGGACTGAGACCGGTCATCTCTAAATCAATCCAGATCAGGTTCATTGGATTCGGGCTTGGGGTAGCATTGGCCATCTATTTTATTTCCGTAAAATGTTACTTCAGCCGGTTATGCTATATCCTTGCGAACCAGAACGCCAGAGACAGCACTGACTAAGGTGCTGAATCAGCAGTTATTAACCGCATTACGAGACAATGAATGGCCAAACGCAATCTTAGCTTACGACAAAAAAACCGCATCCAGTCCATTCAGGAGCGTCGTCGCGAGCGAGCTATTCTTAAAAATACCGTCACTGATGACGAGCTTGAAAACCTCACTCAGCTCGGCCCTGAGGTACGCGGCACGGTGATTACCAACTTTGGTGCCCAGATTGATATTGAAGGCCTAGAAGGCAACTATAAGGACAAAATTTACCGCTGCCATATCCGCGCCAACCTGGAGCCACTGGTCACCGGAGATACGGTAATCTGGCGTCACGCGGAACCCAATGGCGTGATTGTCGCCCGCGAACCGCGCAACTCTGAACTGCTGCGCCCCGACCCCTACGGCAAGCTGCGCCCTGTGGCGGCCAATGTGGATCGCATCGCGATTGTGTTTGCCGCCAAGCCAACCGCTTACAGCAACCTTATCGACCGCTATCTGATTGCCTCTGAAGCACAGAATATTCAGCCGGTATTGATCGTCAATAAAATCGATATGCTCGAGGGCGGTGAGCATTCCTATATTGAACAGTTAATCAGCGATTACCAAAAAGTCGGCTATGAGGTACTTCAAGTATCAGTAAAGACCGGTGCCGGGATAGATAAGCTAAAAGACTATTTAGCAGCACACACTTCAATTTTTGTTGGTCAGTCTGGTGTCGGTAAATCCTCACTGATCAATCAGCTGGAGCCCGATGCCAATATCCTTGTCGGCGCACTCTCTGAAGGTACTGACAAGGGCACCCATACCACCACCGCTTCAAGACTCTTTCACCTTAAGAACGGTGGCCACCTTATTGATTCGCCCGGGATTCGCGAATTTGCGGTGACCAATTTAAGTGATGAGCAGATTATCGATGGCTTTATCGAATTTAGGCCCTTTCTTGGTCACTGTAAATTTCGCGACTGTAAACACCGGGTCGAACTCGGCTGCGCCCTATTAAAAGCGTCTCAGGAAGGCAAAATACTCGATGTGCGACTGATGAATTATCGCAATATCCTTGCTAGTCAGGATGAGCAATAATGTTAAACTCCGCAGCAGAAAAACAGCCTGTTAACGAATTGTAAAATGACTAATCCTATTCCCCGTCTACTAGAACCCAGCGAGCTGGAAGCAATACTTGATCGCGATAATTTATTAATTGTCGATCTCTGTAATCCGGCCTTATATCAGCACAGACATATTCCCGGTGCGGTCCACTTATCCAGCAGTCTATTGATGGCGGGTAAAGCGCCAACGCCCGGTAAACTGCCTGCTTTGGAGCAGCTCAGCAATATTATTGGCTACCTTGGAATCAATACCGATACTCATATGGTGGTCTACGACGACGAGGGCGGTGGCTGGGCTGGGCGATTGGCCTGGACGCTAGATTTGCTCGGCTACAGCAACTGGTCCTACCTGAATGGCGGTATTGTCTCCTGGGTGAAAGAGGGTTTCCCCACTGAGAGTGAAGCCAATCAGCCGGTTAGCCAGAATACTCAGGTGAGCATTGCCAATCCCTCTGTGCGCAGCGATATAGATTCGATTACCTCTAAGCTGGGCGATGCTAACTTTGCGATCTGGGATGCACGTAGCCCCGGTGAATATCGCGGAGATATGGTTCGCTCAGCTCGTGGTGGACATATTCCCGGCGCAATAAATATTGAGTGGACCGATCTGATGGATCAACAGCGCAATTTGCGCCTGCGCGAGGATGCTCAGGCTATTCTCGACGCGGCGGGATTGACCCAGGATAAAACAATTACCACCCATTGCCAGAGCCACCATCGCTCCGCTTTTACCTATATGGTCGCACGTATTCTCGGCTATAAAAATATCAGTGCTTACGATGGCTCCTGGTCCGAATGGGGAAATCTGGAAACCACACCCGTTGAACTGGGTGGCTAGAAATTAAATGCTACCAAATTAAGAGCTATAAACTATGAATCATCGCGCAGAATTATTTGTTGCCCTGCAACGACTGCTACCAAAACACGCCCTTTCACGCCTGATTGCCAAAGCCGCAGAGTCGAAAAATCTGCGTCTGAAAAACTGGTTAATTGAACGAGCTATCAAGGCGTTTGATATTAATATTGATGAGGCGGCCAGCAGCGATATTAACGACTACGAGAACTTTAATAGCTTCTTTACTCGCGCCTTAAAAGATGGCGTTCGCCCAATAGATACTGATAACAATGCAGTTGTCTCTCCCGCTGACGGCGCGGTGAGCCAAGCTGGGCCTATCAATCACCACAGAATTATTCAGGCTAAGGGTAGCAATTACTCGGCGAGCCGTTTATTGGGTAATTCAGAGCAGGCCAAAAGCTATGATAATGGTAGCTTCGCGACCATCTACCTCTCCCCTCGCGACTATCACCGCGTGCATATTCCTGCTGCCGGCAAGTTGCTGAGTACGCGCTATATTCCCGGCGATCTATTTTCGGTCAATGACCAGACCGCTCAGGCACTGCCAAATTTATTTGCCCGCAACGAGCGTTTGGTCTGTGAATTTGAGTCGGAGATTGGCAACTTTGTCGTGGTGTTTGTCGGCGCAATGTTGGTGGCTGGCATTGAAACTGTCTGGGGTGGCTTTGAAACCCCGGGCCGCGGCGCAATCAGAGAGACTGATTATTCCGATCGCGATATTATCTATAAGAAAGGTGATGAGATAGGACGGTTTAAGTTTGGTTCAACGGTTATTCTGTTATTCCAGGAAGATAAAATTGCCTGGCAGGATTCGCTAATGCCGCAATCTGATATCCAGATGGGTGAAAAAATAGCGGTCATTACATAGGGCTTTTATAAACAGATCTTTTAGAGTGAAAGCCGCTGCTTAAGTGCCGAGAACAAACCTCGATTGGGCGCGGCTTTCGACCCACCCATTGCCAGTAGTCCAGCCATCGGTGAATCAAAGGGCTTTGTAATCAGCCGATTTAGCAAATGATCGTCAATATTTAATCTCTCCGGATCAATATCTTTATTAATAGCCAATTTGTTGACCTCAAGGGCTCGTCGAGTACCAAAGCTACCCAACTGGGCGCGGGCCTTCTCTTCATTTTTAAGATCGACAAAAATATAGTTCGCCTTATCAGAGCTGTTTTCCTTTGACTCAAATACCGCCACTCTGGGTGATAGCCGCGACTTGGGGTTTTGCTCAACAACCATACCCAGATCACCGGTGGTTAACTCAACCACTGTTCCGGCCGGATAGAGCCCCACAGAGCGGATAAACTCAACCACCAGATCTTCGGCAAAGGCCTGACCGCGAAGTTCGTAGAGCCGACCCGTGGCTTTAGAAGGGGTCAGGGTTTCGGCCACTTCTCGGGGGTTACAGAGACGATCAAATTCAGAGGCAATTCCAGCGACAGAGGCTAAAAAAGGAATTCGCTTTCCGGAACAGCCTTTGGGAAAACCACTGCCGTCATAGCGCTCACAGTGAAACTTAATAATATTTAATACCCGTCGATTATCAAACTCTGACTGCTTTAGATTCTCCACACTGGCGCTGACAAAACTGCGGTATTCGGCCTCTTCTTCGGCATTTCGATTGGCTTTGCGTAGAAGTGTGCGATCCATGCCGGCCTTGCCGACATCCTTGAGCAGCGTCGCTAGACAGAGGTCTTTTATCTGTTCTATATCGAGGCCAATATGGCGGGCAAACTGGGTTGCCCACAGCGATGAACGAATACTGTGATCGTGGGTATGAGGGTCTTTGGCGCGTAAACGCAGCAGCCAGGTAAAGGCATCGGGACAGCGCACAACACTGTCGACCATGCTGTCGACAGATTCTTGAAGTTGATCGAGATTGAAGTTACCGCCTTTGGTAATTTGCCGGGTTGCGACACTTAGGCATCCCACCAGATTGTTCATCACTCTGCGTGCGGCAGGTATTTCTTTGGCCAGTTCGACAGTTTTATTGTAGATATAAGGTTTTACGACAAAGCTGCGGGGCGCTGAGCTATGAGTATTTCTACTAGAACTTTGATTAACTGGGCTATCGGTATTGATGGTATTTCTACCGACAATCACTGAAGAGCGATCATTTCTATGGGTCGGATTTGCTGAGGCGGCGGTTTTTATATCCAAAGGCGATGCGCCCTTGGCTACATCGATATACACATAGTCGCAGTAGGCTTTTACTCTGGAGGCATCGGCGAGGCTTTTAATCATAAAACCCTGAATGGGAAATGGCGTTTCAGCCCAAGGCTTGTCCAATGCGGAAACAAACATGCCCACTTCGAGTTCGTGAATAAAAACTTTTAACTGCTGTAGAGACATAGCTTTCTACCAGATCTGTGCGTCTAAAATCGCTAAAACACCTTGAACATAAAATGTAACGCTTTCGGATATTCAAAAGCGTGTTCAGGTATCAGTTTTAACAAATATAGACCAAGAACTGATCGAGCTATGGGCTAGTTTTCAGAAAATCTGTGAACTGCATCCACAAAGACTTTGACATGATCTGGATCTATGTCTGGTGTGATGCCATGGCCGAGGTTAAATATATGACCTGAGCCCTGACCGTAACCGCGCATAATGCTTTCGACCTGCGCTTCAATGGTGGCGGGATCGGCGCGCAGAACGGCGGGATCCATATTGCCCTGCAGGGCGACCTGATGACCCACACGGCTTTTCGCTGCGGCAATATCCATGGTCCAGTCGAGCCCCAGTGCATGACAGCCGGTATCGGCCATCGCCTCTAACCAGAGACCACCGCCTTTGGTAAACAGAATCACTGGTACATCGCGACCATCATGGTGAGTAATTAGACCATCGACAATCTTTTTCATATAGGCGAGTGAGAATTCGGCATAGGCTGAGTGGCTGAGTGCGCCGCCCCAGGTATCAAATATCTGCACTGCCTGAGCACCGGCACGAATCTGTGCATTTAAATAATCAATCACTGACAGTGCCAGCTTCTCGAGCAGTTGATGCATTAGTTCCGGCTGGGTGTAGAGCATGGTTTTGGCGCGGGCAAAATCTCTGCTGCTCTGACCTTCGATCATATAGGTGGCCAGCGTCCAGGGGCTGCCTGAGAAACCGATCAGCGGTACGCGTCCGTTAAGTTCGCGGCGAATCATGGTGACTGCATCAGTGACATAACCGAGATCATTGGCGGTATTGATTACCTGCAGATTTTCAATATCAGCTTCGGTGCGCACCGGCTTGCGAAATTTCGGGCCTTCTCCAGTTTCAAAATAGAGACCCAGACCCATAGCATCGGGAATGGTTAAAATATCTGAAAACAGAATCGCGGCATCCATTGCATAGCGCTCGAGGGGCTGCAATGTCACTTCGCAGGCCAGCTCGGTGTTTTTACACAGGCTCATAAAGTCACCGGCCTGAGTTCTAACCGCTCGGTATTCAGGCAGGTAGCGTCCGGCCTGGCGCATCATCCACACTGGTGTGCGGTCGACTGGTTGGCGCATCAAGGCTTTTAAAAAACGATCATTTTTTAATTCGGACATACAATTCCCTTTTGAAACTGGTGTAAAACGCTAAATTTTATACGTCGAGATAATCCAAAATACCTTTGGCGGCTTCTCGACCTTCCCAGACGGCTGTCACAACCAGGTCTGAACCACGGACCATATCACCACCGGCAAATATCTTCGGGTTGGTGGTCTGGAATGGGAATGTCTGCTCTTCTGCGGCCATTACTGCACCCCAGTCATTGGTATTGACTTCAACACCGGTGAGCCATTCTGGTGGGCTGGGTTTAAAACCAAATGCAATCAGTACTGCGTCGGCGGGAAGAATCTCTTCACTGCCAGGAATCACTTCGGGTCGACGGCGACCATTGGCATCTGGCGCGCCCATTTTGGTGGAGACCACTTTAACGCCTTCAACAGAACCATTGCCGACAATCTCAACTGGCTGCATATTAAATTTAAATACAACGCCCTCTTCGCGGGCATTTTTTACCTCACGGCGCGATCCGGGCATATTTTCTTCGTCACGACGGTAGGCACAGGTCACGCTGTCAGCCTGCTGTCGAATAGAGGTGCGGTTACAATCCATGGCGGTATCACCACCACCCAGCACAACAACGCGCTTGCCTTTCATTGAGACAAAATCTTCCGGGGCTTTTTCAAAACCAAGATTGCGATTGACGTTGGAGACCAGGAACGACAGTGCTTCGTGAACGCCCTCTAGATCTTCGCCAGGGAAACCGCCCTTCATGGTAGTGTAAGTGCCCATGCCCATAAATACGGCATCGTAGTCTTTGAGTAGTTCGTCGATCTGGATATCTTTGCCGATCTCTACATTGAGACGGAACTCTACACCCATGCCTTCGAGTATTTCGCGGCGAGTGCGGATTACGGATTTCTCAAGCTTAAATTCTGGAATACCAAAGGTCAGCAGGCCGCCAATCTCTGGATAACGATCAAAAACAACCGGCTTTACACCGTTGCGCACAAGAATATCTGCACAGCCAATACCAGCAGGACCCGCGCCAATAACGGCAACTTTTTTATCAGTCCAGACAACTTTTGACATATCTGGACGCCAGCCCATAGCAAAAGCGGTGTCGGTAATATATTTTTCTACAGAGCCAATGGTCACCGCGCCAAACCCGTCATTCAGGGTACAGGCACCTTCACAGAGACGATCCTGGGGACAGACACGTCCGCAGACTTCAGGCAGTGAATTGGTCTGGTGGCTGAGCTCAGCCGCTTCCATTAAATTGCCTTCAGCAACCAGTTGCAGCCAGTTGGGAATGTAGTTGTGCACTGGGCACTTCCACTCACAGTAGGGGTTGCCACAGGACAGGCAGCGGTGCGACTGATCAGCCGCTTCACCGGCATTAAAGGGGTCATAAATTTCAACAAACTCACCGACACGGCGCTGCATATCGCGCTTTGGTGGGTCTACTCGCTTTATATCGAGAAACTGAAATTGGTTGTTTAGTCTTTCTTGCATAGCTGTTATCTCTATTCTCTAATTGGCTTACTGCGGATTTGCATGGGCCTGAGCCAAAAGGCTGCTCAGACTTGCAGCTTTTGGCTTAACCAGCCAGAACCGCGGTGCATAATCAGAAAAATTATTAATAATGTTTTCGCCCCATTGGCTACCAGTTTCTTTTACATGGTCGCTAATCATATTCTTTAAGAATACGCGATGGGACTCAGTTGCTTCGGTAGTGATGCGCTGTATATCGACCAACTCCATATTGTAACGATCGACAAAATTACGATTCATATCCAGCACATAGGCAAAACCGCCGGTCATACCAGCGCCAAAGTTATAGCCGGTTGCACCGAGGATAGTAACAATACCACCGGTCATATATTCACAGCAGTGATCGCCAGCGCCTTCGGCAACAGCCACAGCGCCAGAGTTGCGAACAGCAAAGCGCTCACCGACCTTACCAGCGGCAAAGATTTTGCCTCCGGTAGCGCCGTAGAGACAGGTGTTGCCCATAATTGGCGTTTCGTTGGAGGCGAATGTGCTGTTCTGCGGTGGGCGCAGTACCAGCTTACCACCGGCCATACCTTTACCGACGTAATCATTGGCATCGCCTTCGAGGTAGATTTCCAGACCACCGGCATTCCAAACACCCAGTGACTGTCCTGCAACACCTTTCAGGTTAAGCCTGATGGGTGATTGGGACATACCTGTATTGCCGTAACGCTTGGCAATCTCACCGGACAACCGCGCGCCGATTGAGCGATCACAGTTACCGACATTAAAGTCAAAGCTTCCGCCAGCTTGCGCTTCGATACTGGGCAGTGCCTGTTCAACCATTTTCTCTGCTAGCTGGCCTTGATCGAAAGGATTGTTTTTCGGCTGAGAACAGGTCTGCGGTTTGCCTTCCAGTTCTGAGCGATCTTCAAGCAGCGGTGATAGTTCAAGATGCTGCTGTTTGCTGGTTTCACCCGGCAGTGTTTCCAGCAGATCAACTCGACCAATCAATTCTTCGAGGGTACGCACACCCAACAGGGCTAACCACTCTCTAGTCTCCATAGCGATAAACTTAAAGAAGTTGGTCGCCATGGCTACAGTACCGCGGTAGTGATCATTACGCAGACGACTATCCTGGGTTGCAACACCGGTTGCACAGTTATTCAGGTGGCAGATACGCAGGTATTTACAACCCAATGCGACCATTGGGCCGGTGCCGAAACCAAAGCTTTCAGCGCCGAGAATCGCCGCTTTAACCACATCGAGACCGGTCTTTAAGCCACCGTCGGTTTGAACTCTAACCTTGTCGCGCAGATCGTTGGCGCGCAGGGTTTGGTGAGTCTCTGTCAGGCCCAGCTCCCATGGAGAACCGGCATGACGGATTGAACTGATCGGGCTGGCCGCAGTGCCACCGTCATAACCGGAGATGGTAATCAGATCGGCATAAGCTTTTGCCACACCTGCAGCAATGGTGCCAACGCCGGGGCGCGAAACCAGTTTGACTGATACCAGCGCATCTGGATTGACCTGCTTGAGGTCAAAGATCAGCTGGGCCAGATCTTCAATAGAGTAAATATCATGGTGCGGTGGCGGTGATATCAATGTGACACCTGGCACCGAGTAACGCAGACGAGCAATCAGGTCATTGACCTTGCCACCTGGCAACTGTCCACCCTCACCGGGCTTGGCACCCTGAGCAACTTTAATCTGCAGTACTTCTGCACTGGAGAGATAAGCTGGGGTTACACCAAAACGACCGGATGCAATCTGTTTGATCTTGGATGATTTGATCGTGCCATAACGGGCTGGATCTTCACCACCTTCACCGGAGTTTGAGCGACCACCGAGGCCGTTCATCGCTTCAGCTAATGATTCATGGGCTTCAGGTGACAGTGCACCCAGTGACATACCGGCTGAGTCAAAGCGCTTAACAATGGCTTCCATTGGCTCTACAGATGCCAGATCAATCGGAGTAACTTTGTCGCTGAGCTTAAGCAGGTCACGCAAAGCGGCTACTGGTCGCTTGTTAACCAGATCGGCATACTCACCCCAGGCTTTGTAGTCATCATTCTGCACGGCTTTGTGCATTGTTTGAACAACATCCGGGTTATAGGCGTGGTATTCCTGACCGTGAACATATTTAAGCAGACCACCGGGCTCAATTGGCTTGCGTAATTTCCAGGCCAATTTACTGAGTTCAGTCTGATCTATCTCTAGATCACTAAAATTTGCACCTTCAAGACGACTGACAAGACCGGGGAAACACAGATCAATCACTTCACTGTTAAGACCAATAGCCTCAAATAACAGTGCGCCTCGATAGGAGGCAATGGTTGAAATGCCCATCTTCGAGAGTATTTTCAGCAGGCCTTTATTAATGCCTTTGCGGTACTGTTTGAACGCTGTATCTACATCGACAAGCAGTTCGCCACTATCGATAAGATCACAGAGCACATGGTAGCTCAGGTACGGATATACCAGCGATGCACCACAGCCGATCAATGTTGCGATCTGGTGTGAGTCTCTGGCGTAACCGGTACTGGCAACTATATTGGCATCACTGCGCACACCCTGTTCAATCAGGTAGTTGTGGACAGCACCTACAGCCAGCAAAATATGAATCGGCTGCTTGCCTTCACTGATATTGTGATCGGAGAGAATACAGATCACTGCACCGTTGCGAACGGCATCGGCAACTTCTTCACAGAGACGTTTGATTGCCTGCTGAAGATTTTCTTCTGCAGCATCGTAGTTAAGGGCAAACTTAACCACGGGGAACTGTTCAAATTCGTTGCGCTTTAACGCGTAGTATTTGCGTGGAGAGAGCACTGGGCTGGAGAGTCCAATGCGCGTTCCCATATAGGGGTTCTCTTCAAAAATACTCTCTTCGCGACCCAGCTCAACACCCAGCGACATCACGATTGCTTCACGCAATGGATCTATCGGTGGATTGGTTACCTGGGCAAACTGCTGGCGGAAATAGTCAAAGACATTGCGATGCTTTTTCGACAATACCGCCATAGGCGTATCATCACCCATTGAAGCGGTCGCTTCCTGACCACCTTCAGCCAATGGTCTTAGCACCTGATCTCGCTCTTCAAAGGAGACCTGGAACATCTTCATATAACATTTAATTTCGTCGCGACTTAAAGTCCCTTCAATATCGATGCTGTCCGTATCAAAGCTAGACTCAATCGCGTAGCGACCTTCATTGAGCCACTTTTTGTAAGGGTGGCGAGCGGCTAGCTGGTCTTCAATCTCATCACGGAAGAGTATTCTGCCCTCCTGAGTATCAATCGAAAGAATATCACCGGGCCCCAAGCGACCTTTGGCAACCACATCTTCTGGACGGTAGTCATAAACGCCAACTTCAGAGGCAACCGTAATCACGTCATCATTGGTAATTACCCAGCGAGAGGGACGCAAACCATTGCGATCCAGAGTACAGACTGCAAAACGGCCATCGGTAATAACCAGGCCAGCTGGACCATCCCAGGGCTCCTGGTGCTTCGACAGATAATCATAGAGTGCGCGGTGATCAGGATTTAGATCTTCCACATTTTGCCAGGCTGGTGGAACCAGTGTACGCACAGCCAAGTGCAGATCCATACCACCGGTAACCAGCATTTCCAGCATATTGTCCAGGCTTGAGGAGTCAGAACCGACACGGTTAACCAGTGGTGCAGCTTCTTTAAGATCCGGCAACAGCTCAGAACTATATTTTGGCGTGCGCGCAACAGACCAGTTGCGGTTGCCCATAATAGTGTTGATCTCACCGTTGTGAGCCAACATTCTGAAAGGCTGGGCCAGTGGCCAGCGCGGCATGGTATTGGTTGAGAAGCGCTGATGGAAAACACAGATAGCGGTTTCCAAACGCTCGTCAGCAAGGTCGAGATAGAAGCCCGGTAGGTCTACCGGCATCATCAGGCCTTTATAACTGAGAATTTTGGTGCCGAGGCTGGCAATATGAAAGAGATCGTCTTCCGTTAGCTGCTTTTCGGCCTTGCGGCGACCCATATAGAGTCGAGCGCTAAAATGTTTTTCATCGGCAATATCGCCAGGCGCGATAAAGACCTGCTCAAAAGCAGGCAGCGACTCTAGTGCGATTGGTCCTAGACAGTTACTGTCAGTGGGAACTTCACGCCAGCCGAGAACTTTTAGGCCCTGGGCACTGAGTTCCTGCTCAAGAATATTTTTCGCTGTTGCGCGCTTCTCATCATCCGTATTGAGCATCACTGCGCCGACCGCATAGAGCTCAGGAAGCTCTATTTGCAGAGTCTCTTTAACAACTGTACGCAAAAAGCTATCGGGCTTTTGCAGCAGAAGACCACAGCCATCACCGGTCTTGCCATCAGCGGCAACACCACCGCGGTGGGTCATGCAGGTCAAGGCCTGAATAGCATTAAGTAACAGTTTGTGGCTAGGGTTACCCTTGATATGGGCAATTAAGCCAAAACCGCAGTTATCTTTAAAATCGTCAAGCCGACATAAGCTCTGAGCCATAAATAAACTCTATTTAATTTCTAGTTTAAACTCTCAATTAAGCACTCAAAGAAGTACCAGGATATGCATCGAAATAAGCACAAAAGAGTAAAGTGATGATAGCCAAAGATTACAATACTAGGCTAAACAGACAAAACGGGGGGCATTCTACACTTTGCAGGCACCTTCGACAATTCTCTTATACGTAACAACGGCGGCTTTCAGGCTATTTTTTGATCAAAAAAAGCGAATATTTAACCAACCGATCAATCAGTGAATCGATTTTCAAGGGCACAACACGGTGTAAATCACTATTGAGCAATGCCCTAGAGTTAAAAAAGGAGGTAAGAAAAGAGAAAAACAATCAGACTGATATACAAGTCTTATTTAGCATTTCATCGAGATCCGCAGTGGAGAACTGATCACTGACGCAGGCGCTGCCAAGGCTTTCCAGTAACACCAGACGCAACTGACCATCGAGAACTTTCTTGTCGCGAACCATCAAGCGCATAAAGTCGTCTGCGGCCATTCCACTGGGTGGAGCAATCGGCAGAGAACAGGCGGTTAATAAATTCTTTATGCGTGCCAGATCGGCACTGTACAAATCACCGGCCATCACAGATAACTCGGCGGCCATGACCATTCCGGCAGCTACGGCTTCGCCATGAATCCAGTCTTTATACTGTTGGAATGTTTCGATCGCATGGCCAAAGGTATGACCCAAATTCAGAATCGCCCGAACACCCTGTTCAGTTTCGTCCGCAGCCACAACTCGAGACTTGCTGATACATGAGAGTTCTACCGCATAGGCCAGGGCCTGCTGATCTCTATTTAGCAGCGCCTCAAGATTATTTTCCAACCAGACAAAGAAATCCGCATCGACAATCAGTCCATACTTAATCACTTCAGCGAGACCCGCATTAAACTCTCGGTCGGGAAGAGTGGATAAGGTATCTGTATCAATAATGACCGCTTGCGGTTGGTAGAAGGCACCAATCATATTCTTGCCCATCGCATGGTTAACCGCGGTTTTTCCACCCACAGAGGAATCCACCTGCGCCAGCAATGTGGTTGGGATTTGAATAAAGGCCACACCACGCTGATAGCAGGCGGCGGCAAAACCGGTCATATCACCAATCACACCTCCACCGAGGGCGATCAATGTGGTTTTTCTATCGTGGTGACTGGTGATCAGCTGATCAAAGATTAAGTTGAGATTATCCAGATTTTTAAACTGTTCACCGTCCGCCAGAATAACCTTGTCGACCTGCTTGCCGGCCAGCTGCTTTTCAACCAGTTCAAGATAGAGCGGCGCGATGGTTTCATTGCTGACAATAAGTACCTTCTGCCCGCAGATATGACTGGCGATATCAGCCCGCTGAATTTCGCCAGAGCCAATATAAATAGGATAGGAACGATCACCTAACTGAACTTGAACTTGTTTTGATACTGCGGTCATGAATCACTCTGGCTTTTAATAAGATGGATAAGATGGATAAGGCGGATGAGTAAACACCGTAAAATTAATCGGCTGCCAAGCGACAGCTCAACTTATTCCGCAGAGCTTATCATAGCGCCGACAGTGCTTCAGCCAGTTTTTTTGCCAATTTATTGGGCTGCATTGAGCCGGAGGGAAAGACTAAATCTGCCACCTGATTATAAAGTGGGTCACGGGTTTCAACCAACTCAGCAATAACCGCACGGCGATCATCAACCTGTAGCAATGGCCTGCTCTTATCGCGACGGGTGCGCTCAAATAGCTGCTCGGCTGTTGCCGACAGATAAATAACCGTCCCACTGCGCTGCAAAACTGCTCGGTTTTCATCGCGCAATACAATGCCGCCGCCGGTGGCAATCACCATTGACTGGCCGTTTTCGGCGAGTTCCAAGAGCACCTTACACTCTCGGTCACGAAACCCCTGCTCACCTTCCATATCAAATATCCATTGGATATCTGCGCCGGCCCGAGACTCGATTTCAGTGTCCACATCGACAAACGGCAGATCGAGAAGATCTGCCAAATGTTTACCAATAGTAGATTTGCCGGCCCCCATGGGGCCGACTAAGAATATATATTGTGGTGTCATCGATCCAGTAAGCTATCGTCAATTATTTTTGGTGTTATGAAGATTAGTATTTCACGTTTTTCAATATTTCGCAGTTCATTTCTGAAAAGCCTGCCTAAAAAAGGCACATCACCGAGTAAAGGCACCTTTTCTGTGCCATTAACTTCTTCGGTTTGAAAGATACCGCCTAACACCAAGGTCTGTCCATTACCCACCAGCGCCTGAGTTTGAATCTGGGTTATATCAATCGAAGGCTCACCGGTTGGAGTGAACGCACCCACCGAATCCTGAGAGACCAGTAGATCCATAATAATCCGATTATCCGGTGTAATCTGTGGAGTGACCTCTAACTGCAACACAGCTTCCTTAAACTCAACACTGGTAGCGCCACTTGAGGTGGCTTTTTGGAAGGCGATTTCCGTACCAGATTTAATTACCGCTTGCTGTTTATCTCCGGTAAGCACTTTTGGCTGTGAGACAATTTCACCAAAGCCATCAGATTCCAGTGCACTGAGCTCCAGATCAATCAGAAAACTATCGGTTAGATAACCCAGACTAAATGAGCCTGCGGCGTCAGCAACACCCAAATCTACCGCCAGACTATCGCCCAACCCAAAATCATAATTTTGGGTTACTACAGTGACATCATCGGCGGTGCCTGCCTGTCCATCTGGTCCCGTAGTATCTACCTCATCCGCTTGATAGGTAAAGGTTTCAACAACCCCTGCCCCTGGCGCCAGACCTGATCTGCGACCGGAAAAACCCAGCGTTCTATCGCCGCTAGCGCTTGAGAATTGACCACCAGACAGTTTATCAATACCAGCCAAGCCCCAGGTCACACCCAATTCCTTTTTAAAATCGGTATTGGCAATAACAATTCTCGCTTCAATTAATACCTGCTTGATCGGCACATCAATTTCACTGATCAACCGTTTAAACTCATTAATCTTCTCTTCCGTATCAGTGAGGATAATCGTGTTGGTTCGCTCATCGACAATCGCACTGCCGCGCTCAGACAGGATGGTATTAGTGGCATTGCCTTCGCGAGATCCTCCAGCGCCGGATTGACCTGACTCGGTGCTGCGAGCAGTAAACAACTCGAAGATCTCACCGGCATCGGCATATTTAATTCGCACAAAGGCGGTTTCCAATGGCGCTAATTCCTGCAGCTGCTTGTTGGCTTCAACCTGTAAGCGCTCCTGCTCGGCAATTTCCGCCGCCGGTGCGACCATTAGAACATTGCCCTCCTGGCGCTTATCCAAACCCTTGGCCTTAAGAATAATCTCCAGAGCCTGATCCCAGGGAACATTATCCAATCTCAGGGTAATACTGCCGGTGACCGTATCGCTGGCTACTAGGTTAAGAGAGGTAAATTCAGCAATAATCTGCAGCACTGAACGAACTTCAATATTCTGGAAATTAAGGGTTAGGCGCTCACCGTTAAAGGCAAACTTTTTACTCTGCTCTTCAAGCTCGGCATCAGAGAGCGGCTTGATATTAACCACATACTGACCATCTGCCTGATAGGCCAGATAGTCGTACTGTCCAGAAGCCTCAATATTAATAGTGGTTGTAGTGCCTTCCTGCACTGTATCAATGGTCTGTACAGGGGTGGCGAAGTCGATAACATCTAGGCGTCTATCCAAACGCTCTGGCAGCTCTGTCTGGTAAAAAGAGAGTTTTATTTCACTGCTGTTGCGATCAATATCCACATTGACCGAGGGCTGGCTAAGGCCGATGCTAATGGTGCCTGAGCCATCTTTGCCGCGGCGGAAATCAACCTCGGTAACGGCCAGCTCACTGCCTTTGAGATTATCAACAAAACTCTCACTCTTGTTACTGGCCTGACGCACTGCGCCTGTATTAAATCTGGCGGCTCCATCAGCACCGACTCTCAAAGTCATGCTGTTGCCACTAATATCGGTTGTAAAGGGCGCGGATTCCGTCAAATTAACGATCAGACGGGTTCGGCTGCCATCAGCGATAATCACTGCATCGCGAGCATTTTCGAAACCCAACGCATATTTTTTTTCACTGAGGCTGCTGCCAACACCGGGAAAATCGAGAATTAAGCGCGCCGGCTTACTTATTTCGTAGGCCTTTGGCTGCGGTGGATTTTCGGAGAAAAGCAGCTTAATTTCAAACTGCTCACCGGGAAGGGAGGCAAATTCAATATCAGTTACCTGAACTTCTCCCCAAGCAAATCCAGGTAAAATCACCAATAACAAATACCAGTTTTTGATTCGACTTATCATTTTACTTTTCCCTTGCGAGTTGCTCACTCTTCATCCATGGCCATGGTTCGAGGCCGGTTAATCCATTCACCTTTACCGTCTGGAACGGTTTCCATTATCTCTATTTCAAAGGTGCCAATATTCGTAATTAGACCGTAGTTCCTACCCACGTAGTTACCGCCTGTAACCCTGTGCACTCTGCCATTGCCATCATCGATCAGCGCCCAAATATTGCCATCTTTAGCCAATGTACCAACCATATTCAAAGCACTGTAATTAATTAACTCCAACGGTTCTTTGCGACGGGTTTGGTCGGGGGCAGCTACGGCATTACCTGAAACCTTTTCTTCACCATTCAAAATAACCGGTGCCTCAAATGGGCTGCGCAGTGCGAGAGCAGAGTAATTAAATCGTTCGGCTGGTGGGTAGGTGGGCAGCGGCTCAATAGTCCCCTGCGGTCTATTTCTGGCATCGAGCATCTTTTGATCCAGATCCGAGTGCTGACGATCACCGGAACAGCCAAGCAGAGCCGAAATGCATAAGATGGAAAGCGTTGATAATCCTATAAGGCGATAAATAGTCATTATTCTGCCTCCGCTTTGTAGCGATAGGTTTTTGCTTCAATAACCATATTCAGCTGCGAGCCATCGGACTCTTTGATTGAATAATCATGCAGGGTTACGATTCGCGGCAGCGAGGCCACGCCGCTGACAAAGGAGCCAAAGTCATGGTAGTCGCCGGTCACATCAATCCTGATTGGCAGTTCGACATAAAACGCAGAAACCTTTTCCGGTTCCAGCGAGATAGCCTTCATACTGAGACCGCTTCCGTAGGCAACTTCGGTTATATCTTCTAGCAGGCCTGGAACTTCTGTGTCTTTGGGCAACTGCTCTAACAGCGCGCCAAAGGTTTCATCCAGTTCAATCATTTGCTCGCGATAGGCATCCAGATTTGCGGCCAGAAAAGCTTTGCTCTGATACTGCTGCAATAACTGCGCTTCCTGGTCCGCGGCACGCTGAGTCTGCTCGCGAATATCCTGTACTTTGAAAAAATAACCCAGAATAAGAATGGCAACTAAAACCAAGACCACTAAAACCGTCTTTAAAGCGGTCGGCCAAATACCCATCTGCTGAATATCCAATTCAGCAAAATCAATATCCTTTAATTCCTTTATGCTTTCTAAAAATGGCATAACATCCCTGCTATAAATTTATTAGTGTTGTCTTTTTAAATAACTAAGGCGCGGCAACTTGAGACTCGCCGCCAACCAGCTGTTCTATTTTGATCTGTAAATCAAACACACTGCCCTGGTCACCCAAGGTTGTATCCTGCTGAACTTTAGTAAGGTTTGACTCTTCATACTTATGCGAGGTATCCAGATTTCGCATTAGCGCAGAGATGCGATTATTGGACTCTGAAAAACCGGACATTTTGACGGTCTCTGCGGTTTGTTCAAGGGTTGCCAGATAGACACCATCGGGCATTGCGCGAACAAGCTCATCAAAGACTTTGACAATTTCCGAACGATTGCCCTGCAGGTCTTGAATCACCTTCATACGAGAAATCATTTCCTGCTTCTTACTTTTTAGCTCGCTGATTTCAGAAACTTTTTTATCCATTTCGGCAATATTCGATTGCAGATAGCTGTTTCGCGAGTTCTGGTTATCCAGACGCGCCTGAGCAAGCGTAATCCAGATAAACACCAGCACAGCGCCCATTAGCGCGGCAGCGATTAACTTGCCGAGAAATGCTTTTCGGCGCTGCTCGCGGGATTCTTCTCTCCAGGGGAGTAAATTAATACTGGTCATTTATTCGAAACTCCTCATCGCCAGCCCTACGGCAAGCAATAATGCCGGGGCATCATTGGCAATTGCCGAAGCATTGATAGATCGACTCAACTGCATATTTGCCAGTGGATTGGCCACTGCGGTGGGCAGACCAATCGCCTGCTCAACTTCATCAACCAATCCCTCCAGAGCAGAGACGCCCCCGGCGAGAAAAAGTTGATCGACATAATTAAAGTGACTTGATGAATAAAAGAATTGTAATGAGCGGGTAATATGCTGAATAAGTGCTTCCTTAAAAGGTGCCAGTACCTCGCTTTCATAGTCCTCGGGCAAACCCCCTTTGCGCTTTGCTTCACCGGCTTCTTCCCAGGACAGACCGTAGCGGCGTTGAATCTCTTCGGTTAACTGTTTACCACCGAATAACTGCTCGCGGCTGTAGATGGTTTTGCCATCCACCAGAACGGTGAAGGTAAACATGGTGGCACCAATATCAGCGATGGCAACCACCTGATCGCCGACCTGATCGAGCTGACCCTCCATCAACTTGTAGGCGCGCTCTATAGCAAAACCCTCTACATCGATTACCTTGGGTTGCAGCCCGGCCATTTCCAGAGCCTGACGGCGATGCTCAACATTCTCCTGACGGCAGGCGGCTAACAATACTTTGACCAGATCGGGATTATTTTCCACCGGGCCTATAACATCAAAGTCGAAGGCGACTTCTTCCATGGGGTAGGGAATATACTGATCAGCTTCGACTTCAATCTGCATCTCCATCTGCAGTTCTGTAAAACCTGCCGGAAGTTCGATCTCTTTGGTGATAACCGATGAGCCGGAAACGGCGGCTATAGTGTCTTTAAGCTTGGTACCTGAACGTTTAACCACAGATTCGATGGTTTCGGAGAGTGCGTCGAGGTCGGCAATATTCTTTTCTACCACTGTATTGGGTGGTAGGGGAAGTACTCTGTAGGCTTCAACTTTAAAGCCTTCACCAGATCGGCTGAGCTCAACCAGCTTTACAGCAGATGAGGAAATATCAAGCCCTATCATGGGTTTAGAGGGGTTCGAGAAAAAATCGAAGAATTCCATATTGTCATTATTTCCTTTAATTCAGCCATCCTCGGCGAAGAGTATTCAACGAGACTTTTCTCTATATCTTCTGTATTTCTGTATTCTATGCTAGAAACTACATTAACAATCTGCGGTAATCTTGCAAATGATGCACTTCACATTCCCTACACCTTATAATAGACGCTGAATTTTTCCGGTGCCTAAAAATAGTGTCTATCTCAATACGTAAAATACTCAAGCCGCTAGCTATGTTGGCTCTCCTTGGAACAGGTGGCTTTCTTGTCGTGGCTACCTGTCTGTACCTGTACCTTAGCCCAAAACTGCCATCAGTCGAGGAACTAAAGGAGATCGAGTTACAAATTCCACTGCGAATCTATTCACAAGATTTAAAAGTTATTGCCGAGTTCGGCGAGAAGAAACGCTCACCGGTTTCCTTCGAGGAAATCCCACAGGCTATGATCGATGCATTTCTTGCCGCCGAAGATGACAGTTTCTTCGAACACCGCGGCATTGTTGTGTCTGGCCTGCTTCGCGCCGCCGTGGAACTGGTGACCACCGGCAGTATTCGCAGCGGCGGCAGCACCATCACCATGCAGGTGGCACGCAACTTCTTTCTCAGTAATCGTCAGGAATTCACCCGCAAATTTAATGAAATACTGCTCGCCTTTAGAATTGAGGAGGGGCTGACTAAAGAGGAAATTCTCTCTCTTTATACCAATAAGATTTATATGGGCAATCGGGCCTATGGTGTAGGTGCCGCAGCCCACGTCTACTACGGCAAAAGTCTTGAGGAACTGAGCATAGCGCAGATCGCGATGATCGCCGGCCTTCCCAAAGCGCCTTCGTCCTATAACCCGATCGCCAATCCACAGCGTGCCCTGCTGCGCAGAAACTGGATTCTTGGGCGTATGTTGTTACTCGGAAATATCGATAAACAGCAGTATCAGGCGGCGGTAACAGAGCAGGACAACGCCTCCTACCACGGCTCAATCTCTGAATTGGATGCAGCCTATATTGCTGAAATGGTTCGCCAGCAGGTGATTACTAAATTTGGCCTTAAAGCCTATACCAAAGGTTACTCTGCAATAACCACTATCGATTCAGGTATGCAAAAAAGCGCGGTTAAAGCTCTACAGGCGGGCATTCTTGCCTATGATAAACGCCACGGTTACCGAGGCCCTGAGCAAACGGCAATTGCTGAGAATGAATGGGAAAGCGTACTCCGAAAAACCTCTATTCTCGGCGGCCTTGAGCCGGCCATTGTCAGTGAAGTTGCCGAAGACCACTTAACCCTGCTAAACCGCAATGGTGAACTGGAAGATCTCAACTGGGTCGATGGACTGCAGGGGCTGCGACTATTTAAAACCGTCAATGCGCGCACGGCACCGATTGAAAGTGCCACTGATGTGTTTAAGCGTGGTGACCTAATTCGCGTGATACGCTCGGCGAATAACTCGCTGCAGTTGGCTCAGGTGCCGGAAGTTCAAGCCGCGCTAATCGCTCTAAACCCTCAGGATAGCGCGATTCGCTCACTGGTTGGCGGTTTCGATTATCGTCACAGCCGATTTAATCGCGTGACTCAGGCTCTTCGTCAGCCGGGCTCGAATTTTAAACCCTTTGTTTATACCACGGCTCTGGATTACGGTTTTACGGCGGCCTCAATAATCAACGATGCACCTGTCGTCTTTAATGATAAAAACCTTGAAGATATGTGGCGACCGGAAAATGATGGCGGTAAATTCTATGGCCCGACCCGTTTACGGGAAGCCCTGTACCGCTCGCGCAATATGGTTTCCATTCGCCTACTGCGACGTATGGGAATTGATCGCACCCTAGAGGGGCTTCAGCGCTTTGGTTTTGATACCGGCGAGATGCCCCTGGATCTGTCGCTGGCGCTTGGCAGCCATGCAATGACACCACTCAAAGTTGCCAGCGCCTACAATATTATTGCCAATGGTGGCTACAGTGTTACGCCCTATGTGCTGGCGACGGTGATAGATCGAGATGGCAATATCATCTACCAGGCAACACCAGCTAAGGTTTGTGAAAACTGCGATACCGCTGACCCACTGCTATCTAGCGAGTCTTTTTCAATGACTGTCGATGAAGTCGATCTGCAGATGGAAGAACTACTTGACGAACTGGCTCGGGAATCACTTCCGCAACAGGAGCAGGAAAGCTTCGAGCTGGTTAAGCGCACCCTTGAGGCGATGCCAGCAGCAAACAATCCCAATGCGCCGCGTGTGATCGAGCAGCAGACGGCCTATATTATCGACTCAATGCTAAAAGATGTTATTTTGCGCGGCACCGGCAAAAAGGCCAGAGTACTCAAGCGTTCCGATCTGGCCGGCAAGACGGGTACTACCAATGGTCCCCGCGATGCTTGGTTCTCAGGATACTCACCGCACCTTACGGTTACTACCTGGGTAGGTTTTGACGACAATGGCTTAATCGGTCGCAATGAATATGGTGGCTCTGCAGCGCTGCCAATCTGGATCGATTTTATGCGCGAGGCCCTCGAGGGAAAGGCGGATGCAGAGCGATCCCAGCCCAACGGTATGGTCATGGTTAAGATCGATGCGAAAACTGGCAAGCGGGTAGATCCCAATCAAAGTGGTATATTCGAGTTCTTTAAGGCTGAAAATGTTCCAGAGCTTACCGGTAGCGAAACCCTACCCAACGGTACCGAAAACAGCTTGCCGGATGATCTCTTTTGAGTTAAAAATGGTTTTTAAACAGGTTGGATAACAGTTGATTAGATTAAATTGGCAGAATATAGATACGGTACTTCTGGATATGGATGGGACCTTACTCGATCTCCATTTCGACAATTTCTTCTGGCTGCATCACCTGCCAAAACGCTACGCCGAGCACAACAATACCTCTGTCGACTTAGTGATCGGCACTCTTCAGCAGCGTATGCTCGAACTTCGGGGCACGCTCGACTGGTACTGCACCGACTTTTGGTCTCGTGAACTCAATCTGGATATTATCGAGCTGAAACAGGAAATTAAGCACCTGATTGGCGAGCGACCATTTGTGCGTCCCTTTCTCGAGACGCTCGGCCTGCACAATAAACAGCGCATATTAGTCACCAACGCCCATCGTAGCAGCGTTGAAATAAAGTTTGCCCTAACCGGTATAGAGAGCCTTTTAGACTCGGTTGTCTCTTCTCACGACTATGGCCAACCGAAAGAAGATCAGAGATTCTGGCAGCAGCTGCAAGAGTCTCAGGGCTTTGATCCCGCCCGCACACTGTTTATCGATGACTCAGAGGCAATCCTGCAGTCTGCTCAGAACTTTGGTATTGGGCATCTGCTCTGTATAGAACAGCCGGACAGTAAGGGGGAACCGCGCAAGTCTGGTTACTTTCCGATGATCAATTCATTTGAACAGATTCTCAGTACTGAAAAGCAATGAGTAAACCGCCGATGGATAAGGTGCGAATCGATAAATGGCTCTGGGCTGCGCGTTTTTTTAAAACTCGCTCTCTGGCTAAATCTGCAATCGAAAACGGCAAAGTCCATATTGATGGCAATAAATCAAAAGCCAGCCGCCAACTTGAAGTGGGCACCGTACTGACAATACGTCAGGGGTTTGACAGTAAAACCGTTGAAGTTATTGCCCTTTCAGAGCAACGCCGAGGCGCGCCCGAAGCCATGCTGCTTTACAACGAAACCGCAGAGAGCATTGAGCTGAGAGAGAAACAGAGCGCCCAACGCAAAGCGGCCAATAGTACAGTGGTCAGCGATGGCAGACCCAACAAGAAACAGCGCCGCCAAATTCATCGCTTTTTAAGTAAGTAACCTATGCTTGTAAAAGCGGCCCAAGAAATAAATTGGCTCAAACAGAAATATCAGTACAATACGCGCCCTATGACTATCGACAACCCCCAAGACAGCCTGCAACGCTTTCTCTTTGATGGCACTGATATACGTGGCGAAATAACCACCTTGTCAGCAACCTATCAGGAGCTTTTGGCGAACCAACAATACCCGCCACAGGTAGCCTTGCTATTTGGTGAGTTTATCGCCGCTGTCAGCCTGATCAGCACCATGCTCAAAGATACCGGCATGATTACAATTCAGGCCAGAGGCGATGGCCCAGTCACCACCCTGATGGCAGAATGCTCTCAGGGGGATAAGCTGCGCGGTATTGTCCGCGGAGACTTCGACAACCTCGGTGATATCAGCGGCCTGCAGGAGCTGCTCGGCACTGCAACTCTGGCTATAACCATTGAGCCTGAGGGCAAAGAGCGCTATCAGGGTGTTGTTGCTCTGGATGGAGAAAATCTCAGTCAGTGTCTGGAGTACTATTTTCACCAGTCCGAGCAATTGCCGACCAAAATCAAGTTGGCTTCAAACGCACAATCGGCCTCGGGAATGCTAATTCAGCAACTTCCCTCATCCATTGATGCAGAGAAAAGTGCCGATGACTGGCAGCACCTGTCAGTGCTATTTGAAACCCTTTCCAGTGCAGAACAATTGGAACTGTCCCATAATGATCAGTTATACCGGTTATTCCATGAACAGCAATTACGACTTTTTGATCCACAGCCAATGGGTTTTTCTTGCAGCTGTTCAAGACAGCGAACCGAGTCTGCACTGATCTCTATCGGACGCGAAGAAGTGGTCGAGATGTCCTTAGAGCAGGGACTTATTTTGATTACCTGTGAATTTTGCTCACACCAATATAGATTCACTGTAGGAGATATTTCCGAACTATTTGACCCACCAAATAATCCGCTACACTAACCTTTACACGAATAGTTTTAGCAGGGAAGAAATACAGTGCCAGCCATATATTAGGAAAATTTATCTGGCATAATTAATAAGCTAATGGAAAAGCATCCATTTATTTTCGTTCACCTTAGGAAGAGAGGAAGAAAATGTCCGAAGTAGTTGTACATACTGACCCAAGCTCAGCCGAGCTAATAGAGACAGCAATCAAACGCGGTGAAGGACACCTCGCTGACACCGGTGCATTCTTAGCCCTCACCGGCAAACGTAGCGGAAGATCACCAGCGGATCGATTTATCGTTGATGAGCCCAGTTCTAGCGACTCAATCGACTGGGGCCCGGTCAACCGCCCCTTTGATGCGGCAAAATTTGATGCTCTCTGGGAACGTGTGGCTGCTTATATTGCAGAGAAAGAGCGTTTTGTTTCTCACCTTCATGTGGGTCAGGATCTGCAACATTTTATTCCTGTCAAAGTGACTACCGAGACTGCATGGCACTCTCTGTTTGCGCGCAATATGTTTATCCGTGCCGAAAAATACAATCCCACCAATAAACAGAAGTGGACAATACTTCACGCGGCAAACTTTGTCTGTGATCCACAGCGGGACGGTACCAATAGCGATGGCGCGGTTATTATTAACTTCGCCCAGCGCAAAGTACTGCTTGCCGGAATGCGCTATGCCGGTGAAATGAAAAAAGCCATGTTCTCAGTGCAGAATTTTCTCTTGCCGGAAAAAGATGTGATGCCTATGCACTGCGCCTCTAATGTCGGTGAAGACGGTGATACAGCACTGTTTTTTGGCCTTTCTGGTACCGGAAAAACCACTCTTTCCGCAGACCCGGATCGCTATCTAATTGGCGATGACGAACACGGCTGGGCGAAAGGTACAGTCTTCAATCTTGAGGGCGGCTGCTATGCCAAGACCATTGATCTGAGCCAAAAAAATGAACCGGTAATATGGGATGCCATTCGCTTTGGGGCGATTATTGAAAACGTGGTTATCTCCGACAATCAGCACACTGCGGACTACTGCGACACCTCACTGACCGAAAATGGTCGCTGCAGCTATCCTCTTGAACATGTTGAGAAACGCTGTCTGGAAAATCAGTCCGGCGAGCCCCACAATATTATTTTCCTGACCTGTGATGTAACTGGTGTATTACCGCCAGTATCGCTGCTCAGTAAGGAAGCGGCGGCCTATCACTTCTTAAGCGGTTACACCGCACGGGTTGGCTCCACAGAGATCGGCGCAGAAGCGGGAATTCACCCAACCTTCTCCACCTGTTTTGGTGCACCCTTTATGCCGCGTCCGGCGAGTGTCTACGCAGAGCTGCTAATGCGTCGCATCGAAGAGTTTGGCTCTAAAGTCTATCTGGTTAATACCGGCTGGACCGGTGGCTCTGGTGGTACCGGTGGCAAAGGTAACCGCTTCCCGATTCCAGTGACCAGAGCTGTGGTGACCGCTATCACCAACGGTTCGCTGGAGGGCTGTGCCACTGAACATCTGAATGTATTGAATCTTGACGTGCCACTGGCCATTGATGGTGTCGACAGCAAATATCTCAATCCTCGCAATGCCTGGGACAATACCGAAGCTTACGATGAACAGGCTGCCAAGCTAGCTGGTTTGTTTGTTGAGAATATTGTCAGCTTTGCACCATCTCAGGAGATAATTGATGCTGGCCCACAGTTAGAGGCAGTTGCTGTCGATTAATTTATTATCTGCCCCATTCTGAAAAGCTTCTAAGCATTTTAGGATGGGGCTCATATGATAAGACGGTTAGTTATTGATCAATCAAAATCTGCTGAGAAAATTGCGTACGACCTTGAACATCACGGACACCGAATAAAACTGGTCGTCCCGGTGCCTGCCAATCAATCTCAATAAAACCGTAGTTTTGCCCAGTATAGGGCCCCTGCACTCGGTTCTGATTAGAACTCGGATTTTCCTCGATATTGGTCAGCCCGCTGGAAGTCAATTCAAACAGACTATTGCCACTCGCATCAGTGATTTTGCTGAGTTCAGCCGAGTGGGTATCACCACTGATAAACAGCACATTTTTCGCTTCAGTAGTTTTAATTAGCTCAAGCATTCGTTGCTGTTCTGGCGGGAAGTTAGCCCATGATTCAAAACCAGTAAAATAAGAAAACACCTGAATACTGGAAACAATAATACGTAAGTCAGCCGGTTGCTTTAAATCTTGCTCGAGTTGCTGCCATTGCTGCTCACCTAAAATAGTTGCCTGTGGATCTTCACTGGGAACATAGAGACCCTTATTAAATATCTTACGCTTGGCCTTATACTCTTCTTTTACAAGGCTGATTAAGGGGGTTCGATTCCAGCGTGTATCGAGCATAATAATCTGTACTCGCTGATCTTTAGCACCAAAATAGCTGGCCTTGTAAATACCCCAGTCTCGGCTGCGTCGCTGTGAGTCTTCAGGCTCTCCCCAGAAGTCCAAAAACACCTGGCGTGACAGCTCTTTTGCCGGATAGTCGGCACCGCCATCATCGACGCCGTAGTCATGGTCATCCCAGGTTGCGAGAATTTGGCTATTTTCACGCAGTGTCTGAAAACCCGGCTTGGCGTTTAATTGAGCGTATTGTTGTTCAAAGACTTCTCTGTTCTCTGTGTCGGCATAAATATTATCCCCAAGAAATAAAAAGACATCTGGCTGTTCTTTATTGATCGAGTTCCAAATTGGTTGGGGTTTATTTTGATCGGCACAGGAGCCAAATAAAATTTTGCTCGGCGCAACGGGTTTATCCTCAGAAAGTAACTGGGTCATCATTTCTACCGCGAAAAAACCACTGAGCACAAGAGATACTGCGATCACGAGTTTATTTGTATTTAGAACCATAGCTGGGGCTCCCAGATATTTGGAAAGATGCTTTATTTGAAGTACTTTCTATGAGGTGCTCAGTAATCAATAGAGTAATGACTGAGATTGTAATGATTATTATAAGAGGGGAAAAATGTTGTTCCGCCCTAAAAACTATCGGAGTATTTTAGGGCGGGACAGAGACTAGGATCTACTTGCTGTTATCAAGAATATGATCAATAGCCGCTTTCACTTCGTCATCGCTACAGTCCATGCAGGTACCGCGTGCAGGCATAGCGCCAATACCAGCGATCGCATTGGTATAAACCGTTTCCAGACCCTTACCCAAACGGGCAGTCCAGTCGGCAACATCACCAAGAATTGGTGCGCCGGCAACACCAGAGCTATGACAGGCAATACAGTTGGTTGCATAGATATCTGAACCTGAACGAGCCGCGCCTGCAGCACTGGTTAAGGACGTAGCGGCAACCTGACCAGCCATAGACACATGACCCTCTGGTGCAATTCTCTCAGCAACCTGCTGTTCCTGAGTAGCTGTTAGCTCAACAGTCTTGTCGCTGGAGCCACAGCCCCACAAAAGCGAGGTGGCTAAAGTGAGTAATAGAAAACTTTTCAATCGGCGACTAATGATTATATTCATTAAAGGGCATCTCCAGTAAAAACGTGATATCAATAAATTCGGCGGCATTATAGCGCGCTATGGTTCAATTCTCATTAGCAATAAGTTGAATTTTTATATTTCCAGCCATCTCTAGCCGGGAAACAATCTAAGGCTTATTTCAGCGCGCGTATTCCCACCGCATGACGCAGCTTGGCCAACAGTGCACTGCTCTCTTTACGCGCCTTCTCCGCGCCCTTCTGTAGTATCAGTTCAATCTCTGCAGGGTTTTCCATTAACCTGTCATAACGCTCTCGAGCCTCAGCCAACTGACCGTCGACAAGCTCAAATAACTGCTTTTTAGCCTCACCCCAGGCGATACCATTGGCAAACTCCTCGCGCATCGCAGCCGTCTGCTCCTCAGTGGCAAAGGCCTTCCAAATCTGGAACACCGCAGAGCTATCCGGATCTTTCGGTTCACCCGGCTCAAGCAGATTGGTTTTAATTTTGTTGATATGTTTTTTCAGCTTCTTGGCGGTTAAAAACAACGGAATAGTATTGCCATAGCTCTTGCTCATCTTGCGGCCGTCGAGACCCTGAAGAACTGCCACCTTGTCATCAACCACCGCTGTCGGCAGCACAAAGTGCTCGCCGTAGTGATGATTAAATCGTCCAGCCACATCGCGGGCCATTTCTACGTGCTGTATCTGGTCTCGGCCCACGGGAATCTTATGGGCATTGAACATTAAAATATCTGCAGCCATCAGAATCGGGTAGCTAAACAATCCCATATTGATACCAAAATCAGCATCTTCACCGGCCTCTTCATTGGCCTGAACTGCGCCCTTGTAGGCATGGGCACGGTTCATTAAACCCTTGGCAGTCATACAGGTTAAAAACCAGGTCAACTCGGTTATCTCGGGAATATCTGACTGGCGGTAAAAAGTTACCTTGTCGGTATCCAAGCCCAGTGCCAGCCAAGCGGCGGCAATTTCCATGGTGGATTGATGGACTAATTCGGGGTCCTGAGATTTGATCAGCGCATGGTAGTCGGCCAAAAAGAAAAAGGACTCGAAGTCACCAGTGCGACTGGCTTCAATAGCCGGTCGAATGGCGCCCACATAGTTGCCTAAATGAGGGGCTCCAGAGGTTGTGATACCGGTTAAAACACGCTGCTTACTCATAAATACTCTATTTTTTATTTGTTTTGATTATTGATCTGTTTATTTCTAGCATCTGCCTATAATAATCGATACTGGATTAAGTCGCAGTTAAAGCTTATTCCAGATCAACTTTAAGCTTGCCGGGCAGGTTGAAGAAGTGCGCTAACACTTTTGACAGACGCTGCGGATCTGCAGATCCAGTGAGTTCACGGCAGGAGTGCATGGCCAATTGGGGAATACCTACATCCAGCGTTGGCACACCCAGCTTTGCTGAGGTCATAGGCCCAATAGTGCTGCCGCAACCCAAATCACTGCGCGAGACAAAGGTCTGCACCGGTACATCAACCATTTCGCACATCTGTCTAAATAAACTCGCAGTGACGCCATTGGTCGCGTAACGCTGCTTCACATTAACTTTAATCACTGGTCCGCCATTGAGTAATGGGCTGTGGCCAGCGTCATGTTTACTGGCAAAATTTGGATGCACCGCATGGGCATTGTCGCAGGAGATCAACAGTGAACTGCCCAGTACACGAGACTTATTGGCTACCTGACTATCATTTACTTTTAGGCATAAGCGTTCAACCACTGATTCCAGGAACGGGCCATCGGCACCTACAGAAGAGACACTGCCAACCTCTTCATGATCATTGCAGACGATTAATGAGGTGCTATGGGTCTCAGCTTCAATCAATGCCTTGGTGGCAACAAAACAGCTAAGCAGGTTATCCAGTCTCGCGGCGGCAAAAAATTCTTTATTAAGCCCCACAGTGGCTGCTTGCTGAACATCATAGAGGCACAGCTCATAGTCCATCACCTGCTCGCCATCCGCTAGAAAGCGCTTGCTGAGCAATTGATTAAAATCCTGTTTCTCTTGAGCCTGCATCAATATGGGTGGGATATCTGTTTGCGGATTAATAGTACGACCGGAATTAGCCTCGCGATCCAGATGAATGGCCAAGCTTGGAATCACCGCTATCGGGTCTTCGAAGTTAATCAGCTTCTGTTTTAATTGAGCATCCCTGTCCTTGTAGACAAGCCGCCCGGCAATTGACAGGTCGCGATCAAACCAGGGATTTAACAGCGCGCCTCCATAGACCTCAACGCCGAGCTGAAAGTACTGGTTATTTAATAGCTCCGGTTGCGGCTTAACCATCAGGCAGGGGCTATCTGTGTGCGCGCCCGCCATGCGAATACCCGTTTCGGCGAGCCCATTGGTGCCGACAACAAAAGCAATCAGGGAGGAACCATTTCGAGTAACAAAGTATTTTCCGCCCTTCTCCAATGACCATTCTTGAGCTTCATTAAGAGCAGTAAAGCCTGCGTCCGTGAGCATTTCGGCCATGGATGAGACCGCATGAAATGGCGTTGGCGACAGATCTATAAAGTCTCCAAGCTGACGATTAAAGTCACCTATATTGCTCTTTATTGCAGTCATTTATTTAATTCCTTTTCTATGGTTTGATCTAAATTCTAATTATCTAAACTCTAGTTATCTAAGCTCTCGAGCCGAGCTAATAGGCTTGAGGTATCCCAGCGATCACCGCCCATCTCCTGCACCTGTTGATAAAACTGATCCACTAAATCGGTTACTGGCAAAGAACTGCCATTCTTCTCTGCCTCTTGCAGGGCAAAGCCTAAATCTTTGCGCATCCACTGCACAGCAAAACCGTGATCATAGTTATCGGCCAACATGGTCTTATAGCGATTTTCCATCTGCCAGGACTGCGCGGCACCTTTAGAGATAACCTCAACAACCTGTTGAGCATCCAGACCTGCGCGCTTGGCAAAATTAAGCCCTTCGGCAAGGCCCTGAACCAGACCGGCAATACATATTTGGTTGACCATCTTACAGAGTTGGCCACTGCCTGCACCACCCATCAACTGAACGGATTTTGCATAGCCATCAATCACTGGGGCAACCTGTTGAAAAATGTCTGCGCTGCCACCACACATCACCGTTAACTGTCCGTTCTCGGCGCCCTGCTGACCACCAGAGACTGGCGCATCGATAAAGCCACAGTTAACAGCAGCGGCTTCGGCAGCCAACTCTGCGGCAAGATCTGCGGAGGTGGTGGTATGGTCGACAACAATCGCACCCGGCTGCATATTACTTAGCGCACCGCGCTCAGCCAGTAATACTTCACGAACATCACGATCATTGCCAAGACAGGAAAAAACGATTTCAGCATCGGCTACCGCCTGACTTGGGCTGTCTGCTGCTGTGCCCTTATAGTCTTTTAGCCAGCGTTCAGTCACTGCTGCGGTGCGATTGTAGACCACCAGATTGTGACCCTGTTTACTCAGCCAACCAGCCATGGGGTAACCCATGACCCCAAGCCCTAAAAAAGCTAAACGTCTATTCATAATGGATAGTTAAGCTCCCTGCGTAAATTACTGCCAGACGAGATAGATCAACAGTGCGCCCAACAGCATCCGATAAATAACAAATGGCAACATACCGATTTTTTGGATAACTTTCAAAAACAGTTTGATACAGAGATAGGCGGTAATACCGGAGAGCACTGTGCCTATAGCAATCATCGTCCAATCGACCGATTCCGCATCCATCAGCTCCAAACCTTTTAAACCACCGCTCAGCATAATAATTGGAATCGCCAACAAGAACGAAAAGCGCGCCGCGGTTTCACGATCAAAGCCCAGAGCCAGTGCAGCAGTGATAGTCACCCCTGAACGGGAAGTGCCGGGGATTAAGGCCAGCGCCTGAGCACCACCAATAACCAAGGCCGACTTCCAGGTAAATTGATTGATACCGCGCTGCCCCTTGCCACGGAGATCTGCCCAGGCTAATAACAGACCAAAGAAAATTGTAGTAAATGCAATCACTGACATAGAGCGCAGATGCAACTCAATCAGACCACCGAGAAATAAGCCGGTAAGACCTGCAGGAACAGTTCCCAGAATAATAAACC